>ERZ1034713.263-NODE-263-length-33104-cov-5.668008_pt1 | contig 33104 bp, 45 predicted proteins | sample MGYA00520692_ERZ1034713 | MGnify/ENA primary metagenome ERZ1034713 (study PRJEB33766, sample SAMN09781717) | gut metagenome | biome: gut microbiome | host: Homo sapiens | place: Madagascar | study: EMG produced TPA metagenomics assembly of the PRJNA485056 data set... | reverse complement strand
AACTCATTAACCAAGATACATGTATTTATGTATCTAAAAGATATTATACGAGGAGGATTTGAAAATGAATAACAAAGGTGTAGGTGCTGTTTTTTGTCTGATAGCTGCAATTTTAATTTCTGCAAGATATATGACAACTGCAATATTTTTGAGTGGAACTACATCCTGGGATGCAGGCTTGTTTGCCGCAGGGTTGGAATATGTAGGACCTTTTTTGGCAGTATTAGCAGCCGTGGCATTGATTGTGGGGATTCTGTTCTTAGTATATGGAATTTACGAAGATAAAAAGAAAAAATAATGGGATTCCGGATATATAGTTTGTGTGTTTTGAAAAATACCGACTAATCTAAAATTAAACTTTAGATTAGTCGGTATATTTTTATTGATTTTGCATATATTAACGACTATGTAGTAAATGTGGTATTCCCGTAGAAAGAGCAGATGAGACAGACGGTGGAATAGCAATTTATAATATCACTTCACAAAAGTTTATGCTTGAGCAGGCAGATCAGTCGAGAAGAATTGATCCGGATGATTTTGATGAGCAGACAATTATTGATCTGTTTGGAAAAGACGGAGCACAGATGCTTATCATAGATGCGATAATCGGAAACGGTGACAGGCATGCCGGTAATTTTGGATGGCTTAGAAATGCGGATACCGGAGAGTATGTGGATATGGCTCCGTTGTATGATTTCGATCATGCGCTGGACAGCACATTGGAGTCTGACCGACTTTTGACGGATGCGGTTAAATTTTGTATGCCGTATGAGGATGAGATCAGGCGCATTGCAAGTGTAGCCGCAGAAGCGGAAAATGAGGTATTTAGGAAAAGAGCACAGAGTATTTTGCGGTTGATTGAGTAGCCAAGGATAATGAGGTAATTTTATGGTAAATATCAGAAGTGCAAAACAAATGGATCTCGACCGGATTGAAACGATATATAATCATATTCATGATGAGGAAGAAAAGGGACTGCGTATGGATACAAATATGATCAATCAAAGAGCCAGAAAGATGTATCATAATCTTGGGTATCAGGAAGTTGACATTGTGCCGTGTGTATTTAATGGAATTCCGGATGTATAGCTTGTATGCCTTGAAAAATACTACAATTAAGGATTGATTTTGCAAAACAGAGTACCTAAAATAAAATAAGATGTGATAAAAAGCTTTGCAGTAAGGGAAAGAGTAAAATAAAATGAACAACACAGAAAACATTATGATCAGAAAATACGAAAAGGATGACCTTCCGGATCTGATCCGCATCTGGAATCAGGTTGTGGAAGACGGAGTGGCATTTCCGCAGGAAGAGTGTCTGGACGAAGTGTCCGGCGCAGAATTTTTCGCACAACAGACTTACACAGCAGTGGCTGAGGACAAGGAGACCGGGAAAATCTATGGTCTTTATATTTTGCACCCAAACAATGTTGGACGATGTGGACATATCTGTAATGCAAGCTATGCGGTTGACCGGGATGCGAGAGGTCTGCACATTGGCGAAAAGCTGGTGAAGGATTGTCTTGTGCAGGGAAAGGCACATAGATATGGTGTGCTTCAGTTTAATGCAGTTGTGGCGTCCAATACGCATGCGCGCCATCTCTATGAGAGGCTCGGTTTTACACAGCTTGGTACGATTCCGGGCGGTTTTCGTATGAAAGACGGAACGTTTGAGGACATCTGTCCATATTTTCATGTGCTTTAGGAGAGTCGGAAAATGGAAAAAGATTTAACAACCGGAAGTGTACTGAAAAATATCGTATTCTTCTCGTTACCATACCTGCTATCCTATTTTTTGCAGACGTTATATGGAATGGCGGATTTGTTTATTATTGGACAGTTTGATGGTGTTGCAAGCATTACTGCAGTTTCTGTGGGAAGCCAGGTTATGCACATGCTTACAGTTATGATCGTTGGTCTGGCAATGGGTGCAACGGTGATAATCGGCAAAGCGGTCGGCGGAAAGCAGATGGACCAGGCTTCTCTTGCGGTGGGAAATACCGTGACTTTGTTTATGGGAGTCGCAGGAACTGTTATGATTGTCTTGCTCTTGCTCGTGAAGCCGATCGTGGCAGTTATGTCCACTCCGATAGCGGCAGTTTCCGGAACAATTACCTACCTGACCATATGCTTCATTGGAATTCCTTTTATTACGGCATACAATATTATCAGTTCGATTTTTCGTGGGCTGGGTGATTCCAAAAGCCCGATGTATTTTATTATCGTTGCCTGTGTGGCGAACATTTTGCTGGATTATCTGTTCATCGGCGGTCTGCACATGGGCGCAGCGGGAGCGGCACTTGGCACGACATTGTCACAGACAATCAGTGTTATCGTGGCATTGTGTGTAATCCGAAAAAAGCAGACGGGTATCCGGTTGCAAAAAAGTGATTTTAGGCTGCAGGGAACAACCATGGGACAGATTTTGCAGATTGGTATTCCGGTTGCATTACAGGATGGATTCATCCAGATCGCATTTATTGTAATCACGATCATCGCAAACCGGAGAGGTCTCAACGAAGCGGCAGCAGTTGGAATTGTCGAGAAAATTATCGGAGTAGTGTTCCTTGTCCCGTCGACAATGCTGTCCACAGTTTCCGCACTTTCTGCACAGAATATTGGCGCGGGCAAGCACGACCGGGCAGCCGGAACGTTGCGTTATGCGCTTTTGATTACGGTCGGATACGGTATCGTGGTGGCCATTGTGATGCAGTTTGTCAGTTACCATGTCGTTGGATTGTTTACAGATGATACCGTGGTTGTCCGTCTGGGAGACCAGTACCTGCGATCTTACATCTGGGATACGATTTTTGCAGGAATCCATTTTAGTTTCAGCGGTTATTTTTGCGCATATGGTTTGTCTGCAATATCCTTTATACATAATGTATTGTCTATCTTGTGTGTGCGAATCCCGGGAGCATATCTGGCATCTGTTTATTATCCGGACACGTTGTATCCGATGGGACTTGCGGCACCGGGCGGTTCGTTGCTTTCTGTATTAATATGTGTGATCGCATTTGTGGTGATGAAAAAGAGGAGGCATGTCTGAAAAATGGAGTTACGTGTACTGCGCTATTTTTTGATGGTCGCAAAGGAGCAAAGTTTTACCAAAGCGGCAGAACAGTTAAATATTACGCAGCCAACGCTCTCCCGGCAGCTTGCAGCGCTTGAAGATGAACTTGGGGCAAAGTTGTTCAACCGGGGCGGACACAGCATTACGCTTACCAATGAGGGCTTACTTATAAAACGGCAGGCACTGGAAATCGTCGACTTGGAGGAAAAAATTCTCAGCGATTTTAAAGGCGATACCGAGTCGGTAGAAGGAAAAATCACGATTGGCTGCGGAGAATTTCTTGCAGTGGAAGTGCTTGCAAAAATTTGCAAAAATTATAAAGAGAAGTATCCGCTGGTGCAGTTTGGCATTCATACAGGGACAGCAGATAATATCTCAGAAATGATGAATAAAGGCTTGGTAGATATTGGTCTGTTTCTTGAGCCAATCAGCACAGAGGGGCTGGATTACATTCGCTTGCAGGGTTGTGATCACTGGGTAGTGGGAATGAAACCGGATGATCCTCTTGCAAAAAAAGAAGTTATTACGAAAGAAGACTTGTTAGATTTACCGCTGATTCTGCCGGAACGCACGAATGTACAAAGCGAGCTGGCAAACTGGTTCGGAAAGGATTTTGGCAGATTAAACATTGCTTTTATCAGCAATCTTGGAACCAACGCCGGAATTATGGCGATGAATGGCTTGGGATATCCAATCTCCATTGAAGGAGCAGCCAGATACTGGCGGGAGGATCTGCTGATACAAAAGAGATTGTCACCGGAACTTGAAACGAGTACGGTGATCGCATGGAGAAGAAACATTCCATATGCACCTGCTGTGCGCAAATTTATTGAAGAGATAAATGCTTTTGAGGCATAGAATAACATACTATATGGGTATTAGACATAATTACATAAAGCGTCCTATAATGAATGTGTAAGATCAATTGGAAGATCTTGCACATTTTTCTTTTGAAGATAAGAATATTATCTGTTTTACAGGAGGTATCAAACATGAAAAAAAGACTGGTAGCATATTTCAGTGCGAGTGGAGTAACGAAAAAACAGCAGAGATGGTAGCAGAAGCAGCCGGAGCGGATCTGTACGAAATTACACCGAAGGTACCATATACGAAAGCGGATTTAAACTGGATGGACAAAAAAGCCAGAAGTACGGTTGAGATGAATGACAAGAAATTCCGGCCGGAACTGGGCGGAGACGAGATTGATATGTCCGCATATGATGAGATTCTTGTGGGATTCCCAATCTGGTGGTATGTTGCACCGACCATTATCAATACATTTCTGGAAAAATACGATTTTTCCGGTAAAAAGATTATTTTGTTTGCAACATCCGGTGGAAGCGGATTTGGCAATACAGTAAGCGAACTTCAGCCATCTGCACCAGATGCACAGATTGTGGAAGGAAAACTGCTGAATCGAATGAGTAAGCAGGAAATCAGTGAATGGGTGAAAACGCTGTAAAGATTGTATAGAAACAGCATAGTAGTTAACAATTATAGGAAGAGGAGCGTAAGAAATTATGGCAAAGATTACACAGACTGCAGGAAGAAATGCTCTCGGTGAATTTGCACCGGAGTTTGCACATTTTAATGACGATGTTCTTTTTGGTGAGAACTGGAACAATCAGGATATTGATGTAAAAACAAGAAGTATCATCACTGTTGTGGCTTTGATGGCACAGGGGATCACGGATTCTTCTTTGAAGTTCCATTTACAGAACGCAAAGGATCATGGCGTGACCCAGAAGGAGATCGCTGCAATCATTACACATGTGGCATTTTATGCAGGATGGCCGAAGGGCTGGGCAGTCTTTAACCTCGCAAAAGAAGTGTGGGCTGTAAATGAGGGAGACCTTCCATATGAAGATGAGGCAATGCGTGCACACGCAAAAGAGATGGTATTCCCGATTGGTGCGCCAAATGACGGATTCGCACAGTATTTTTCAGGAAAAAGCTTCCTTGCACCGGTTTCAACCAGTCAGGTTGGCATTTTCAATGTAACTTTTGAACCGGGCTGCCGCAATAACTGGCACATCCATCATGCAAAGAATGGCGGCGGACAGATTCTTGTCTGCGTGGCAGGCCGCGGTTACTATCAGGAAGAAGGCAAAGAGGCAATCGAGATGAAGCCGGGCGACTGCATCAACATTCCGGCAGAAGTAAAGCACTGGCATGGCGCTGCAGCTGACAGCTGGTTCAGTCATCTTGCCGTGGAAGTACCGGGCGAGGAAACCTCCAATGAGTGGTGCGAGCCGGTATCGGATGAAGAGTACGGAAAATTGAAATAACAATGTCAAATAACAGGAGGACATATATGTACAATCATACAATCACATTAAACAACGGAGTAAAAATTCCACAGTTGGGACTGGGTACTTGGTTTATCGATGACAGCAAGGTGGCAGATGCGGTAAAGGCAGCAGTACAATTGGGATACCGTCACATTGACACCGCACAGGCTTACGGCAATGAGCGTGGTGTCGGCGAGGGCGTAAGAACCTGTGGCGTTGCAAGAGAGGATTTGTTTGTTGTATCAAAAGTGGCTGCCGAGCACAAGACATACGAAGAGGCAAAGGCTGGCATTGATGAGACGTTAAAGAAAATGGAACTCGATTATCTGGACATGATGATCATTCACAGTCCGCAGCCATGGGTAGAAGTAAACCAGAGCGAGAATCGGTATAAAGAAGGAAACAGGCAGGCATGGAGAGCACTTGAGGAGGCATATAACGAAGGAAAATTGAAAGCAATCGGTGTTTCCAATTTCCAGATCGAGGATCTTGAGAGTCTTATGGCAACAGCTAAGATTAAGCCAATGGTCAATCAGGTGCTTTGTCACATCAGTAACACACCGGTCGAACTCATTGAGTTTTGCCAGAAGAGCAATATTGCTGTAGAAGCATATTCTCCGATTGCGCATGGCGTTATTTTGAATCAGCCGGAAATTCAGGCAATGGCAGAGAAATACAACGTATCCGTTCCACAGCTTTGCATCCGCTACACATTGCAGCTTGGTGCGATTTCCCTTCCAAAGACTGCAAATCCGGAGCATATGAAGACTAATGCGGAAGTTGATTTTGAAATCAGTGCAGAGGATATGGAAACATTAAAGAACTTCAAGAAGATTGCAGACTACGGAGAAAGCAGCGGATTCCCGGTTTACGGAGGAAAATTGTAAGATGAAAAAACCATATATTATCTGTCACATGATGATTTCCATTGATGGAAGAATCGATTGTGCCATGACATCAAAATTGCGTGGTGTTGATGATTATTACACGACACTGGATGAAATCCATGTACCGACGACCATCAGTGGAAGAGTGACCGCGGAACTGGAGATGGCAGAACCAGGCGAATTTATTCCAAAGAAGAATGACATCTATGGACAGGAAGGTTTCTCAAAAAAGGCAGATGCTGCTGGATACGAGGTGATCGTCGATACGCACGGAAAACTTCTCTGGCCGGATGCTGCCGGAATGAACAAACCATACCTGATCATTACCAGTGAGGATGTCACAAAGGAATATCTGGAGTATCTGGATCAGCAGAATATTTCCTGGATTGCCTGTGGAAAAGACCATGTGGATCTTGTGCGGGCTGTGGAAATCCTTGCAGAGCAGTTTGGCGTAGAACGCATGGGCATTGTTGGTGGATCAAAGATCAATACTGCTTTTATGGAAGCCGGACTTCTGGATGAAATCAGTCTGTTAGTTGGTTCTGGAATTGACGGCAGGGGCGGTATGCCAGCCGTATTTGACGGACTTGAAATGCAGCATGATGTTACACCGCTCAAATTGATCGATGTAAAAAAAATTGACAGTGATGCGGTCTGGATCCGGTATCAGTGCCAGAAGTAAAACAGAATAAAATTTGGAAGTGGAGAACCTGTTACGATTTGTAATGGGTTCTTTTCCTTATACCCGAACGGGACGATTGTAGAGAAATTATGTTGAGATTATACCCGAACGGGATTATTATCTTGGAAAACTATTGAAATTATACCCGAACGGGATTATTATAATTAATATGAGCATAATTGGAGATTATATAAAAGAGGAAAGAAAAAAAGCAGGTTTGACGCAGGAAGAGTTTGCACTTCGTTCCGGTCTGGGACTTCGATTTGTAAGAGAACTGGAACAGGGGAAGGAAACTGTGCAGCTGGACAAGGTCAATCAGGCACTTGCAATGTTTGGATGTGAGGCAGTACCAGGTCGGAAAGGAAGATAAAAAATGGAATCAGAGTATAGAAAAGGATATGTATATATTCAAAATCATTTGGCCGGAATTATTGCTGAAACAGAGGAAGGATATACATTCTCTTATACGGAGGAATATTTGAAACGGAAAGATGCAGTAAGCGTGAGCCTTACACTTCCATTGCGAAGGGAACCTTATGAAACAACTATACTCTTCCCGTTTTTTGATGGATTGATTCCTGAGGGGTGGCTCCTTGGGGTAGTTTGTCGGAATTGGAAAATTGACAGGAATGATAGATTTGGATTATTGCTGTCAGCATGTAAAGATTGTATTGGAGATGTGTGTATCAAAGGAGAGAATGAATGAAATGTCTGTATTGTGGAATGCAAATTTCAGATCATGCGTCAGCAGATGAAAAGACATGGTGCTGGCATAAAAAGTGCATAAAAGATTTTTTTTATGTGAAAGACATGCCTGTGCTGGATATTACAAAAGAGCAACTTGAAAAGCTGGCAAATGAAACCGTAAATGAAGGAATTACAATTCCGGGAGTTCAGAAAAAATTGTCGTTGCATTTGTCATGTGATATGAATGTGAGACTCACGATTGTAGATTATCCTACTGGTTATATTTTAAAGCCACAGACTGAAGAGTTTAAGAATATGCCGGAGTTTGAAGATCTTGCTATGCGACTTGCGGAGATCATGGGAATCCAGACAGTACCACATGCCTTAATTAAAATGAATGACGAATATGCCTATATTACCAAAAGAATAGACAGGAATATAACCGGAGAAAAAATAAGATTATATGCAATGGAAGACTTCTGTCAGCTTTCAAGGCGTTTAACACAGGATAAATACAGAGGATCCTATGAAAATTGTGGACGAATAATAAAGAAATATTCAGAGATTCCGGGAGTGGATCTGTCAGAAATGTTTTTACGTGTAGTCGGTTCTTTTGTTATGGGAAATTCTGATATGCATTTGAAGAATTTTTCTTTGAGAGAAACCGAACCTGGAAACAGGAAATTTCAGTTATCGAAAGCATATGATATGCTTCCGGTAAATGTAATTATGCCAGAAGATCAGGAACAACTGGCGCTTACGATAAACGGGAAAAAACGTAATATACATCGAAAAGAATTTCTTATTTTAGCGGAATCATGTGGTCTTATGGCAAAGGTCGCGGAACGCATGATTGCAAAAGTATGCGGATTGAAGGAAAAATTTTTGAAACAGGTCGATGAGGCGTATTTATCGGAAGATCAAAAAGAAAAAGTAAAAGAACTTATCGTGGAGCGAATTGAAATTTTAAAAAAGTGACCTAAATTATAAGGATTTTGAGGATTAAAATGGAATTTACATTAGCCAAAATAGAAGATTTTAATGAGGTACAAAACCTGTATTGGAATTTGATAGATCAAAGTAAAGATGAGCCTTCATTTCCAGACTGGAAGAAGGGGGAACATCCATCGCCGGAGCTGATTATGGACAGTATTAAGCAAGGATATTTGTATGTTCTAAAAGATGAAGGCATTATAAAGGCGTGTGCTATATGCAATTGTCTTGCAAATAAAGAATATGAAAGTGTATCCTGGCAGGTAAAAGACAAGGGAAACAATGTATGGATATTACATGCGCTCGCTGTAGGATACGAATATCGTAATCAGGGCTTTGGTATGATACTTGTAAGACATATTTTGTCGCAGGCACAGAAAGAAGGAATCGAAGCAATTCATCTTGATGTGATAGATAAAAATACAGTTGCAGATAAGTTGTATGAGAAGTTAGGTTTCAAATATATCAGCACAGAAAATATATTTTATGAAGTTGTCGGAAACAGAGAATTTAGAATGTATGAATATACTTTCGATGAAAAAGAGCAGTGGTAGATAAGGTAAGTACAGTGAAAAAAATATTGTCGGATATGAAATTCTCAAAACGCAAATGGAACAGGTGTTAAAAAAATAGAAGCGGATCAACCAGACAAAATTTTACCATTGATGGGGGATGTGATACAGATTTTCCAGCCATTTCCTGTATAAGTGAGAAATACAAAGATAAATTAAAAATTCTGTATTTTGATGCACATGGAGATATTAATTCACCGGAAGAATCGGAAAGTGAATTATTTTATGGGATGCTGCTTGAGTTATCGTGAAGAGCAGGAGGGGAATATGTGGAAGGAAAAATCAAAAGGTAAGGAAAAATATGAAATTTCACAAAGCAGCAGAGCACCTTTATACGCATTGTGGATTTCATTTTGTCGAAGCGAAAGATATGTTTTATGAAGATACCGGGTGGATAGAGTACAAAATGTTTGAGATGAATTTGTAAAGCCGGAACAAAAGATTGTACATAAACTGGTTAATGAAGGCACAATAATGGAGTAAATTGGAAGATGCAACTTCAGTTTGCATAAATGCAAATGCAGGTTGGTAGCATGTTTGATGAGTATTTGATAAAACATAATCATCGAAATAACTACAAAGGAGAATTCAAAATGAGTTTTGCAGAAAATCTAAAATTGATCAGAAAAGAACAGGGTATTACACAGGAAGATTTGGCAGAGATGTTGAAGGTTTCACGGCAGGCGGTGTCAAAATGGGAAGCAGGAGCAGGTTATCCAGAAACCGACAAATTACTCACCATAGCGAAAAAGTTAAATGTATCACTTGATTTCCTTATGGATAATGAATCTACGACTGACGGAGATGAACCGCAGGAAGTTGTTTTCCCTAAAACAGATAATATAAAAATTATGACATTTGACGGAAGCCAAACAGTTGATTGTATTTCTGTAAGATATAGCAGAATTGTATTTCCGGCAAAGAATGAGCCGTCCTATATATTGCAGGCGGTTGACCGGGTTGGCTTTTGGGGAGCACATACAATCATTCTTGGTTGGTATAATGATGAAGAAAGCGTAAAAAGTGAAATGGAAGCTATTGTCAAAGCGATGGATCAGGAAAAAAGGACATACAAACTTAAATACTTTACGGCTGTTGAGTTTAAAGGAATCTTTGGGCAGGTTCGTAGAAAATAATTAATATGATCAGAAAATTAAAAAAAGCAGATATCAACAGAGTTACAGATCTGTGGTTGGATACAAACCTTAAAGCTCATGAGTTTATTCCTTTTCAATACTGGAAAAATAATTATGATGCAGTGAAGAAAATGCTGCCACAGGCAGAAGTCTATGTGTATGAAAATGACAATAAAATACAAGGGTTTGTAGGTTTAAACGATGAATATATAGAAGGAATTTTTGTTTCGGATGAAATGCAGTCACAGGGGATAGGAAAACTTTTACTGGATTTTGTAAAAGAGAAACGAATGAAATTACATTTAAACGTGTACCAAAAGAACATACGCGCAATAGATTTTTATCAGAGAGAAGACTTTGAAATCCGGGGCGAGGGTTTGGATGAAGCTACCGGAGAAAAAGATTATGAGATGATATGGCAGCACAGATAGAATTGTATTTTAAGTCGAAGGAGGTATAGAACAGTGAATATCCATGAATTCGGAAAAGAAAATGAGAAAACAATCTTGTTGATTCATCCGTCTGTTGTCAAATGGGATTATTTTGAATATGTGATTCCTCTGCTACAGAAAAATTATCACCTGTTGGTTCCGGCACTGCCCGGTTATGATTTTGAGAATGACAGCGATTTTACCAGTGTGGAACAGATTGCGTTGGAATTGAACAGCTGGCTTAAGGCAGAAGGCTATACCGAATTATATGCAGTATATGGTTGTTCCATGGGAGGCTCTATTGCATTGATGGTAACCCTGGGACAAATGATTAAGATAGAGCATTGTATCATGGATGGTGGAATTACACCTTATCAGTTACCATGGATTGTAACACGCTTTATAGCACTGAAGGATTATCTGATGATGATGCTTGGAAGGACAGGCGGTGTAGGGTTACTGGAAAAAGCATTTGCAACAGATGACTATTCCAAAGAAGATTTGCAGTATGTGGCAGATGTTCTGAGACATTGCAGCAGGAAAACATTATGGAGAACTTTTGATTCCTGCAATAATTATGAAGTCCCTGAACCGGTCCCGCAAGTAGATACACAGATTCACTACTGGTATGCCAAAGGGGAGGAAAGAGAGCGAAAACAGGATATAGCCTATATGAAACGTAAATTCCCTCAGACAAAGTTTGAAGTATTACCCGAATTGGGACATGCAGGACTGGTTTTACTTAAACCGGAATTGTTTGTGGAAATGATGGAAAAGATAATGAATGTAAAAAATGCGGAAATACTACAAAATACTATATAAAAAATGCGGAAATGTGCTAAAATCGAAAAATAAAAAATGCGGAAAAGAGAAAGTGCAATGTTTAAACGTAAAATATATAGTAAAATGCAAGAATGGAAAAAAGATTCAAATGGGAAGACCGCTCTTTTAATTGAAGGTGCAAGACGAATCGGTAAATCAACTGTAGTTGAAGAATTTGCAAAAAATGAATATGAAAGTTATATATTGATTGATTTTTCAAGAGCATCAAAAGAAACCAAAAAACTTTTTGAAGATGTTTCAGATTTGAATTTTTTATTTCTGCAGTTGCAATTGCAATATAAAGTAGATTTGCAAGAAAGGAATTCAGTAATCATATTTGATGAAGTTCAACTTTGTCCGGCAGCACGTCAGGCAATTAAAGCCTTGGTTGCAGATCATCGATATGATTATATTGAAACAGGATCACTTATTTCAATCAAGAAAAATGTGAAGGATATTTTAATTCCCAGTGAGGAAAGAAAAATCAGTATGTATCCAATGGATTATGAGGAATTTTTATGGGCAATTGGAGATACAGCAACATTTTCACTATTAAAAAAATGTTTTGATATGAATCAGGGATTAGGAGATGCAATTAATCGTAAGCAATTAAGGCAATTTCGTCTATATATGCTGGTTGGTGGAATGCCACAGGCGGTGTCAACTTATATTGAAACGAACAATTTTAGAAAAGTAGATGAGATAAAAAGAGATATCCTGAATTTGTATGAAAGTGATTTTGCAAAAATTGATCCGACAGGACGGTTAGCAATGCTATTTGATGCGATTCCAGCCCAGTTAAATAAAAACGCAGCCAGATATCAGACGAGTAGTGTGTTAAATGGCGAGAAACAAGACAAAATATTAGAACTGATTGCAGAACTAAAAGATTCAAAGACCGTAATGGTTGCATATAATACAAATGATCCAGATGCCGGTATGTCCAATACAAGGGATTTATCAAAATTTAAACTATTCTTAAGTGATACGGGTCTGTTTGTAACATTAATGTTTAAGGACAAAGATTTCACAGAAAATGAGATTTATCAGAAGCTGTTAAATGATAAATTAAGTGTGAATTTAGGATATTTATATGAAAATATTGTAGCTCAATGTCTGGCCTCAAATGGAAATGAATTATTCTATCACACAATTATGAATAAAAATTCCAAACATAATTATGAAATAGATTTTATTTTGGAAAGAAAGAATAAAATAGTTCCAATAGAGGTTAAATCGTCAGGATATAAAACACATAGATCACTTGATGTGTTTACAGAAAAGTATTTGGGAAGAATATTAAAGAGATATTTAGTTTATACGAAAGATATGAGTAAGGAGCAGGATATTTTTTGCATACCAGTTTACATGGTGCCATTTTTATAAAAATCGTTACGAGCGATATTTAAACTGGAGGATAAAATGAAATAGAGGAAAGACATGATGAAAATAAGAGATGCCAATTCAAAAGATTTTGAGCAGATTATGAAAATCTACAAATATGCGCAGGACTATATGATACAATCCGGAAATCCTACACAAATGGGGTATGTGCACTGTTTGAAGGTGCAGACCCTACATATGAACATATTGAAGACGGCAACTGGCTGAATGATGAATCGTATCTTACGATTCACAGACTTGCCGGGGATGGTCAGGAGCATGGTCTGTTTCAATGTGTGGCGGATTACTGTAAAAATATTTCCCGAAATATCAGAGTGGATACCCATGCAGATAATCGGATCATGCAAAGAAGCTTTGTTGGGAATACAACCGTACGGCGCCAGATGAGCAGGACAGACGCAGAGCTATATTGCAGGAACTGTTAGGAATCTGTTCGCCAATGACAGGGATTGAACCGGATTTTCATTGTGATTATGGATTTAATATACATATGCATGGTCTGGTTGTTATCAATTATAATTGTGTAATTCTGGATACTTCTCTGGTGAACATTGGTGCGGGTTCTGTCATCGGTGCTGGAAGCGTGGTAACACATGATATTCCGTCAGGCGTAATTGCGGCCGGGGTACCATGCAAAGTGATCCGGCCGATTACAGAAAAGGATAAGAATGCACAGACAGAAATTCTATTTTAAGGAGAAACTATATTGGTTAGATAAGTTTATGAAAGTGAATTAAGAGACCTGCTGGAATTATATTTGCATTTGCATGAAAGTACAATCCCGGAAATGTCAGAGCATTTAAGTAAAACATGGAAAACCTAAAATATCCTTGTAAAATGATAAAAAATCGATAGAATAAAAGTAAGAGAAGATGGTGGAAGGAGGTATGGCTATGCCACAGGTAATGCAGAATCTGATACAACAGTATGTGATAGAGATAAAGAAAATATATGGATTACATTTGCGGAAAGTGATACTTTATGGTTCCTATGCAAGAGGAGACTTTCAATCAGATTCAGATGTAGATATTATGATATTACTGGATATGACAGATATGGAATTAAAACAATATGGAGATCAATTATCGTATATGACATTTGATTTTAATATGGATCATGATTTAGATATAAAACCAATTGCCAAGAGTGAATCACATTTCGAAAAATGGGTGACAAATTATCCTTTTTATGCAAATATTAATAAGGAGGGAGTGGTATTGTATGGGGCAGCTTAATGAAAATAAAGGTACTAGAGAAGATCTTGCCCGTTATCGAATAACCACAGCAAAAGAAGATTTAAAAGCAGGACAGATATTATTGGATGCTGACGAATATAGAGGGGCAAATAATAGAGCATATTATGCTATTTTCCATGCAATTAACGCAATTCATGCATTAGATGGAAACGGGTATAAGCGTCATAAGGACGCAATTGCGAATTTTAACAAGCAATATGTCAAAACGGAAATATTTCCAAGGGAAATTGGAAGAAAAATCAGTAAGGCAGAAGAAATACGTCATGCAAGTGATTATGATGATTTTTATATAGCGAGTAAATCAGAAGCAGATAATCTTATTTCAATAGCAAATGAATTTATAAAATTGGTTGAGATATATGTGGATGAGCGATTGAAATAAACGTTCAAAAGCATCTTTCGGATAAAATAATGGATGAGTTTAAACAAAATAGAATAGCAACAGGTATAGTTAAGTTCCTCTGTATTACTGCAAGTAAGAAGTTAATACAGAGGAATTTTGTTTTATGATTGATAATTAAGGGATTTTTTATAGGATAATAGAAACATGACATACAGGTGTCGTGTTTTCCATGATAATATGAATTACAAAAAGGAACGATTATGAAGATAGACAGGCAATTAGGAATTTTATCCATACTGTTACAGAAAGAATCCGTTACAGCTCCGTATCTGGCAGAAATGTTTGAGGTGTCCAGACGAACCATAAACAGAGATATTGAAGACTTAGGTAAGGCAGGGATACCGATTGTAACAAGACAGGGAAGTAACGGTGGAATTTCAATTATAGATAGTTATAAAATTGATAAAACTCTGTTGACGCATGGTGAAATGCAGGATATCCTTGCGGGGCTGCGGAGTTTGGATAGTGTAAATGGTACAAACAGATACGGACAGTTAATGGAAAAACTGTCCATAGGCTCTTCTGATTTTTTGGTAGGAAATCAGTCGGTGTTGATAGATCTGTCTTCATGGTATAAAGATTCCCTTGTGCCAAAGATTGAAATGATAAGAATAGCAATTGAGCAGCATAGAGAGCTGGCGTTTTTTTATTATGCTCCAGGTGGAGAATCACAGCGCATAATTGAGCCGTATTATCTGCTTTTTCGCTGGTCGAGCTGGTATGTATGGGGATGGTGTAAAGACAGGGAGGATTTTCGGCTTTTCAAATTAAACCGTATGGACAAAGTACATCTGTCAGAAAAAAATTTTTCAAATAGAAAAGTACCTTTACCAGATCTGAGAGATGAAAGGATATTTTCTGGTGGAATCAAAGTAAAAGCCTTGTTTGATGCAGATTGTAAATGGAGACTGGTAGAAGAATTTGGACAGGATTGTTTTAGAGTGCAAAAAGATGGAACCCTTCTTTTTCAGGCAGACTATACGAATCGGGAAAATTTGATAACATGGCTTTTAACTTTTCGGGACAAAGTTGAATTACTGCAACCAGAAGCAGTTAGGGAAGAATTGCGGCAAAGTATTTTGCAAATCGCAAAAAAGTATGATCAGACAACGAATTACTAAGGAGAAAATGTGAATGGCATTTGATTACAAAAAAGAGTATAAAGAGTATTATATGCCAAAGCGCAAACCGGAAATTGTGGATGTCCCACCAATGAATTATATTGCAGACAGCAGCAAAAAAGAAAAAACTGGATTGTTCATCAGCAGAGTTTATGACAATCGAGGAAGGCTTGTGTGTGCAGATGATGCATATGGGGTCTTATGACAATGAGCCGGAAACGGTTGCATTGATGGATGCGTTTTTGATGCAGCAAGGTTATAAAAATGATATCAATACCACGCGGCTGCATCATGAAATTTATCTATCTGATCCGAGAAAAGTCGCGCCGGAAAAAAGGAAAACTGTGATCAGACATCCGATAAAAAAATGTAAAAACTAACGGAACAATAACAGGATAATGTAGCTTAAAATTAATTTTATATTGCATTTTTCAAGGCAATTGCATATGATATGGATGAGCAAGTGTGAATTATTAATTTTCAGGGAGATAATCTTTTTATCTCTCTGTTTTTCTATGACCAGGAGGATAAAAAGATGACAGAATGGGAAAAAGCACAGAATGGTTATTTATACGATGCAAACTATGATAAGGAGATTGTAGAAGCAAGGACACGTTGTGCCGATTTATGTTACGACTTTAATCAATGCAAGCCATCCGACACAAAAAGACAGAAAGAATTACTCGAACAGATCCTTGGAAATATGAAAGAAAATCCGGTAATCCCTGTAGGGTCATCCGTAAAATAACCGATTCCGATAAAAAAAAATATCCAATTTTTGAGGAAAGTCATTGAGAGTGAAAAAAACGTATGTAAGAGGAAAATCATGAACATTTTAATCATAGAAGATGATGCAGCCATCCGTCAGGAATTAAAGTTGCTGTTAGAAAATGCACTGTATCAGGTCACGGTACTGACAGAGTTTCATCACGTGGTAGAGGATATTCTGCAAATGGAGCCGGATCTGCTCCTGCTCGATGTAAATCTGCCACAGCAATCCGGATTTGAAATCTGCAAAAGTGTCAGGAAAACGTCGGATGTTCCGATTATTTTCCTGACCAGCAGGACGGATTCGATGGATGAATTAAGTGGAATGCTGCAGGGCGGCGATGCTTACATCACGAAGCCGTTTCAGCCGCCGTTACTTCTGGCGCATATTGCAGCCGTATTAAAACGGGCGAAAAAAACAGACATACCAGAGAAGATGACCTGTAAAGGCGTGGAACTTGATGTTGTCCGTGGCTGTGTAAAATATCAGGAGCAACAGGTGGATCTGTCAAAAAATGAACTGAAAATCCTGCACTATCTGTTTTTACATCAGGGAGAGATTGTACCAAGAATCGAACTGGTGGAATACCTGTGGGATCAGCAGATCTTTATTGATGATAATGCCCTCAGTGTAAATATCACGCGCCTGCGCGCAAAACTTGCAGAAATTGGCGTATGTGACTTTATTGAGACAAAAAGAGGGATGGGGTATCGCATATGAAACTGACAGAATATATGAAAGACAAGGTGTTGCTACTGCTTTTACATATGGTGTGTATGGCAGGGCTTGTCATCTTTTTGCGGCTGACGGGCTATTCCATGGATAAATGTGTGATCATACTGGTGTGTTATGGTGTAATACTGGCAGGATGGATTTTCCAGCAGTTTTTTTCACGCAGAAGTTATTTCAGAAAATTAGAGCAGCTTACGGATCAGCTGGACAGGCGTTATCTTCTCGGAGAACTGATGCCGGAATCGTTCCGGCTGGAAGATCAGAAGTATCGGGAACTGATCCGAAAATCCAACAAATCGGTGATCGAGCGGATACACCAGATGGAACAGAACCAAAAGGATTACCGTGAGTACATTGAAAGCTGGGTGCATGAGATCAAGGCACCGATCACGGCGATCGCATTAAACTGTGAAAATAACCGGGATGAGAGGAGCCGCTATCTTCTTGTGGAAAACCGCAAGGTGGAGAATTATGTGGATATGGCACTGTACTATGCACGTATGGATGCGGTATACAAAGACTACATGATTGCGGAAACCAATCTGCAGGAAGTGGCACAACAGGTGCTTTTGCAGAATAAATATTATCTGATCCAGAGCCATGTAAAGGCGGAAGTTGCCTGCCCCGATACGGTATACAGCGATAAGAAATGGATCGCTTTTATTTTAAACCAGCTCATTCAAAACAGCGTAAAATATGGCAGAAGTGAGGGGGCTCATATTCAGATCGTTACGGAAAAAACAAAAAGTGGAGTTCTTTTGCGGGTAAAAGATGACGGTATCGGGATTCCAAAGGAAGAACTCCCGCGGATTTTTGAAAAAGGGTTTACGGGAACGAACGGAAGAAACCGGGATCGTTCGACTGGAATGGGACTGTATCTGTGCCGTAAACTCTGTGACAAGCTAAATATAGAAATCCGGGCAGAATCTGCGGAAGGAAAGGGAACAGAGATCATACTTATGTTTCCGGTGAGTGAATATCTTACCGGTTACAGGGAGACATAACACGTTTATCTTTCAAAACTGTAAGATTCAGGAAAGGTAATTTCATACAAAGCGGACACATCCCGTGTTAAAGTAGGCATAGTGAAGAAAAAATGATATTCTTTACTATGCCTTTTATTTACAAGCGAGGGAAAGGAGCGTCAGAAGATGCAGGAAATCATACGCGTAAGCGATGTGGAGAAATATTATGGAAACGGGGATCAGGTGACAAAAGCGGTGGACCGTGTCAGCTTTGCCGTGCAGCAGGGGGAGTTTATCGGTGTGATGGGAGCTTCCGGTTCCGGAAAGACAACGCTTTTAAATCTGTTGTCGACCATTGACCGGGTGACAGCGGGACATATTTATTATGGAGATACCGATATCACAGAACTGGGGGAAGAACAGCTTTCGGAATTCCGTAAAAAACAGCTTGGGTTTATCTTTCAGGAATACAATCTGCTGGATACGCTCACGCTGGAAGAAAATATTATGCTCGTTATGACGCTGCACCGGCGCGGCAAAAAGGAGATTCAGAAACGGTGCAGGGAGCTGCTTTACATTCTGGGAATCGAGGAGGTTAAGGATAAGTATCCGTATCAGGTGTCCGGCGGACAAAAGCAGCGGTGTGCATGTGCCCGTGCACTTGCAAATTATCCCACACTTCTTCTGGCAGATGAGCCGACGGGGGCACTGGATTCACTGGCAGCGCAGACACTGTTAGAGACATTTACGGAGATGAACAAAAACATGGGGGCAACCATTCTGATGGTGACACATGATGCTTTTTCCGCAAGTTATTGCAGCCGTATTCTGTTTCTGAAAGACGGACGGATTTTTCATGAACTGGTGCGTGGGGAAAAAGAACGCCGGGCGTTTTTAAATGAAATACTCGATGTGATGACACTGACGGGAGGTGAACGTTCCCATGATGTGTAAACTTGCTTTTCGAAATGTAAAGCGCATGGCAAAAGACTATATAGTGTATTTTATGACGATGGCGGTCGTGACCGCACTCATGTTTTCGTTTCATACGCTTTTGTTTTCCAAAGATGTACAGAATCTGTTTCAGATGGATGCCATGATGGGCGTGATGACGGGACTTGCGACTGCTTTTATCGTGCCGATTATGGCGTGGCTGATCAATTATATGGTGCGGTTTGTACTGGAAAAGCGAAGCCGTGAATTTGGTATTTATCTTCTGGTCGGGGTAAAGAAAAAAGAGATTGCGAGACTTTATTTTACAGAGAATCTGCTGCTTGGAGCGGGCGCATTTCTTGTGGGGATGGGACTGGGCCTGCTTTTTCAGCAGATCCTTCTGTCCATTTTTTACAGCATGGTGCAGCTGGATTACAAACTGCATCTGGAATGGAACCGAAACTGTATTTTGATGACGGCTGCATGTTATCTGGGCTGTTATCTGCTGGCGCTGTTTCGAAGCCGGAAAAAATTCCGCAAAATGAATATCCATGATCTGATGGACAGCCAGAGACAGAATGAGGAAATCAAAGAAACACATGAAAAAGCAAAGAGATGGTTCCTTCCGTTATCGTTGCTGTTTCTCATCGTATTCGGTGTGTTTTTGTTTTGCTTTAAAGCGTGGGATACCGGAGTTGTAATTGCTTTTCTCATTGGACTGGTGCTGACGATTTATCTTTTTTACACAGGCATTGCGGCGTGGATCGCCTGTTATGTCAGAAAAAAGGGAGCTGCTATTTACCGTGGGGATGCGCTGTTTCTGCTTCGGCAGTTTTCTTCTAAGATCCGGACACTGCGGTTTACCATGGGAACACTGACGGCGTTGTTTACGCTTGCGATACTCGGAAGTTCGGTGGCATTTATGTTTAACCATTTTCAGAATGAGGTGCTTGTGAGCAAATTTCCGTTTGATGTGCAGGTATACAGCAGCAATGTGAAGGATGAGTTTCAGCAGGAAACTGCTCTGCTGAAACAGGAGACAGCCATAAAGGAAATTTTTACTTATAAGGTTTATGAGAACGAAACGAATCAGGTCAATGCATATCTGTATACACATCTGAAAGAATTTGGATCAGAGTATCGGAACGCAGATGGTACACCGGACTGGAAAAAGATCAGTAAAAATGAAGAACTGGCATATTGCAATTACGATACCTATATGGGACTTTCGGATTACAACAGGCTCCGTACCATGATCGGACTTTCGGAAGTGCAGTTAAAAGAAGATCAGTATGCCATCCATATCAAAGACCGCGTGCTGAATCAGACCGGGGATTTTTCCGGTCGGATCAAAATTCAGGGAACAGATGGGACATTATCTTTTGCGGGCTATCACACGGAGGGATTTTCGCAGAACGGCCACAACGGAGGGGATTATATTATTATTGTTCCGGATGCCGTTCTTGCACAGATGCATCCCTATTATGCAGAATTGGTGGCGGATATCAAAGGCGAGGCACCTGCGGATCTGGAGAAACGGCTGGATGATCTGGAGAAGGATCCGGATAAAATCAGTGTGCAGGGGCACGCCATGACGGAGGCAGCTTCGGATGACTGGGATGGGGAAGCGCTTGGAAATTCCTGCTCGGGTTCGGATACGATTGTAACCTATACAGCAAAAAATCTTGTGCGCGACAATCTGATTCCGGAAGTGAAATATATGTTATCTTCGCTGATGTTTCCGCTTTTTTATATTGGTCTGGTATTTTTATGCGTGGCACTGACAGTACTTTCTGTGCAGCAACTCAGTGATTCCGTAAAATACAAATTCCGCTATCGGGTTCTCTCGCAGATTGGGTACAGCAGAAGAGAAATCCACCGGATGATTTTCAAGCAGCTTGCCGGTTATTATCTTTGTCCGGCGTGTGTGGCACTTGCAATCAGCGGACTGGTCTGTGTATATGCCGGCGGTAAGTTTGACTTTTACACGGGGGTTCAGACGGCTCCGGCAGCGTATTTTTTGATTTCTTCGGCATTGTTTTTCGGAATTTATCTGGTGTATTTTATTGTTACTTATATTGGATTCTGCCGGAATGTGGAAGAACAGGGGTAAGAAAGGGATGGGGAGAAAATGATGAAAAAGAACCGTGCGTTTTATCGTTATTTCATTCCGGTCATATATGCTGTTTTTGTATATATCCTATGGGAACTGGCCGGAACACTGGTGGCTTATGTTATTGGAAAGGTAACGGGAAACTGGGAGGAAACTTTATACAGTTCTTATGCTTCTATGTTATTAAATGAAACGTTGACGTTTGTTATTATGTTTGCATTATTTCATCGAAAAGCAGATTTTGTCAGGAAAGAAAAAAGAAATGGGTCATGGTTACCGGTATTGGGAATGTTTATTTTTCCGTTAATACAGATTGGGAATGATCTTATGACTCTCGTTCATGGAAAAAAAGTTTTTTCACTGCTTTCCGGTAAAGGGATTTGTTTTTTCCTGATCTGCTGTGTGGCAAGCCTTAGTATTGGACTGCTGGAAGAATATGTGTGGCGGGGAATTCTGTTAAATATGTTTCTTGCTGCATGGGGAAAAAAGAAAAATGGAATTTATTGTGCGGTAGTTGTGTCTTCCCTTGGATTTGGTCTGTGCCATTACCGGAATCTGCTGGTGGGACAGAACTTTACAGATACTACAAAACAGGTATTATATGCTATTTGTTTTGGCGTGTTTCTGGCAGCACTTTTTATACAGACGAATCATTTATTCATTCCGGTTCTTGTGCATGGGTTTTGCAATTTTTCTAATTTTTTTATGAATGAAATTCTTGGATGGAATTATACCGTTTGGAAATATGATGATATTTTGCAGGGAGTATTAGCTGTTTTTTATTTGATCGCAGGCCTCTATGTGGTTTACAGGAGCGTGCAAAAAAAGCAGAACATAAGGAGAAAAACAGAAAAATGAGTACCAAAAAAGTAATTGGCGGTTCGGTTGCTGCCATAGTTATTCTCATCATTGCACAACTTGCAGCACAGCTTGCCGCAAGTGCATTGAACCTGATAAAGATTCCGGATGGAATATGTAATATCATTGCAGGAATTTTTTATGTCGGACTGACTTATGTTATTTTAAAGATATATATTGAGAAAGTGATCAGGTTACCTATTTCTGATTTTGGAATGAATCAACACACAGATTCATAGGAAAACAAAAGTTGACAGCACAGTTAGTGTGTGCTAACTTGACATTGACAGGAACGATAAGCGTTGAGATCAAGTCGAGGGAAAAACTATGAAAAAGCTGTTTTTTGAAACCGAAAAAGATGGGTTCTACGGAACTTATTATGAAAATCCCAATCGTTCAGATTGTGCAGTGATTGGATTATTTGGAGATGATCCGAATGATTATATGGCAAAGTGCGGTGCAAAATGGTTACACAAAAATGGTGTGAATGCGCTTTGCATGTCTCCCGGAAAGAAAAATTATAGTCATGTAAATTATCCGTTGGAGAGAATTGGGGCAGCCATTCAATGGCTGAAGAAAAATGGTAACCGAAAAATCGGAATTATGGGAATGAGTACGGCCGGTATGGATTCGCTTGTTGCGGCTTCGTATTTTCCGGATATTACATTAACATTTGGTCTTACACCAAGTGATTTTGTATGGCAGGGATTTGAACAGGGGAAAAAAGATGGATGCAGGGAATGGCCGGTTCCGGGTGCTTCAACACTCTCCTGGAAGGGAAAGCCCCTTGCTTATATGCCGTTTGTGTATGAACATCCGGTATACTGGCAGAAAGTGGAGGAAGAGACAAAAGGTTCCGGTGATATTGAGCGCAGCACCTGTCTGTTCATTGATTCTGAAAAAGCAAGAGAACATACCGAAGAGGAAATGATCAAGGTTGAGAATATAAAGGGTAGGTTGTATCTTGTTGGTGCAGATGACGATTCCTTTTGGGAAGCGGGAAAATATATCCGCCGCATGGACCAGCGTTTAAAAGAGCGCCCTCATACCTGTCAATATGTACCGCTTGTGTATGAACATGGAACGCATTTTGTACTGCCGGAATCTTTGCTTCATATGGCATTGCCGGTAGGTCTTAAATTTGTGCTGCGCTTTATATTCAGAGCGGCAAAAGAATACCCTGATGCGTGTGAAGCAACCAGAATAGATATTGACAGAAAGCTTTCTTCTGCACTAAAAGAATGGCGCGAAGAGTAGGGGGTGAATAAAGAATCTCGTGAATGGTCCGATATAGTAAATATGAGGGAAACAATGGATATATTTCACGGAGGAGACATTATGAAAGTAGGAGAGGCAAGAGGAATCTACAGTTCTGTTCTGAAATCATACAATCAGCAGAAATTCAAACTGTCAAAGCAGCGAAATGAGCTAAAGGAACGGATGGAAAGCACACCGGACGGTAAAACATTGTATGCCGATGAGGCAGCCACTCTGGATTTGCAATATAATGCCGTCGCAGAAAAACAGGATGAATATCAGGATTATGTAGATCAGCTTATGGAGCAGTGGGAAAGCAAGTTTAACAGTATTGCGGCAAAGCAGCAGGACGAGGCTGCAAAAGACTACGGTGAGGAAATGGGAAAAATCATGACGGTAGCCAGACGCATCATGCATGGAGACATTGTGCCAGCACAGGATGAGAAAAAGCTGATGGAATTTGATAAGGATCTGTACATGATGGCGAAAAATGCCGGAATGATGGCGCGGTTGGAAAAACGCAAAAAGTATAAGTCGCTTTGGGATGATGAGGAAAAGAAAGAGCGTGAGGATCCAATGGAAGCAGCTGATGCAGAGGAAGCATTTGCAGCCGGACCGGAGGTTGTGTCGGTGGAATCGGTTATGGAGGCAGCGACCGGAGAGAGGGAGTCGGAATAAGAGTAAATATTCTATTGACTTGGTCACGTGAGCATTTGACGTTTCGTCTATCTGTACTATTATAATTGCATTTGATTTTATATGTGTTTCGATATTCTTCACGAAACGGGAGTTTGACAGTTAAATAACATGAGCGGTTTCAAAAAATAAAAAAAATTAAAATTATGAAACCGATATCCAAAAAGTAATCATTTTGAAAGTTTGGTTTGACTTTTTAGAAGAAGAGAAATATAATGATTTTCAAACGAGTAGCAAACGAGCGTAAATCCAGTTTTGCTGCTCGTTTTTTATTTTTATAATGCCATGAAAAAGTGTGTAGCCTGTCAGCGTAAGTCCAGCTTGTGAGATAAGTACATGCTTTTTTTATGCAGAAAAAGGAGGATTCAGTTAAGATGGCAGAAAGTAACAGGATGAAGGAAATGCCGGTCAATAAGCTCATGGTGCAGATGGGAATACCGATGATCTTATCTATGGCATTGCAGGCGGTCTACAATATTGTGGACAGTGCCTTTGTCGGAAACATGAAGGAGGGAAGCGAAGCCGCATTAAATGCACTTACGCTGGTATTTCCGGTGCAGATGCTCATGGTTGCAGTAGGAATCGGAACCGGTGTGGGGACGAATGCACTTCTTGCGAGGACACTTGGACAGGGAAACAGCAAAAAAGCAGCAAAAGTTGCGGGAAACAGTTTATTTCTTGGAGTAATTATTTATGCGGTATGTCTGTTGTTTGGAATTTTCGGAGTGAAAGCCTATATTTCATCGCAGACGGTTGATCCGGAAGTAATTGCAATGGGAACAGGTTATCTTCGAATATGCTGCGTGATTTCGTTTGGAATTATCTTCTTTTCCCTGTTTGAAAAGTTATTACAGGCAACCGGGCGTTCACTTTATTCTACAATCGGTCAGGTTGTGGGGGCAGTGGTAAATATTATTCTTGATCCAATTATGATTTATGGTATTGGACCTGTTCCTGAAATGGGAGTAGAAGGTGCTGCATATGCGACGGTAATCGGACAGGTTGCATCGGCAGTATTACTCTTTATTTTCCATATGAAATTAAATAAAGAGTTTGCGCATGGAACAAAATACATGAAGCCGGATGCTGGAATTATAAAAGAAATTTATTCGATCGGACTTCCGGCGATCATTGCACAGGCACTGATGTCAATCATGGTATATGTGATGAATCTGATCTTAAAATTTAATCCTTCAGCGCAGACGGCATACGGATTGTTTTATAAAGTGCAGCAGTTTGTGTTATTCCTTGCATTTGGTCTGCGTGATGCGATCACACCGATCATAGCTTTTTCCTATGGAATGGGAAGTAAAAAGCGAATTAAGGATGGCATTAAATACGGGTTGATTTATACAATCGCACTTATGATCCTCGGTGTGTTGATCACGGAAATTTTTCCGGGTGCATTTGCAACTTTATTTAACGCGGGACCGTCAAGAGAATATTTTATCGGAGCAATGCACATTATTTCCATCAGCTTTCTTTTTGCAGGAATCAATGTCGCATATCAGGGAATTTATCAGGCATTGGACGGAGGCATCGAGTCGCTTGTGATTTCGCTGCTCAGACAGCTTGTAATTATATTGCCACTGGCAGGCATTTTCTCTATTTTCGTCCGAAACGGACAGGTGGGGGTTTCGCTGATCTGGTGGGCGTTCCCGATCACAGAGGTTATCGCGTGTCTGGTCGGTTATGTATTTTTAAAGAGAATCCGTAAAACAAAAGTAGATGTTTTAAGCGAAAGGGAGATGTGATTATGGCAAAAAGAATTATTACGATCAGCAGAGAGTTCGGAAGCGGCGGTCGTTTTCTTGGGGAAGAAGTGGCAAAGAATTACACATTGTCACTGAACAGTTCCGAGCTGGGATATGATCTGTGTGAGAAGATCATAATGGATTGCAAGAAATAGATGAAAACAAATGTGCAATTAAGAGATACCATACATGTGACACCCAGATCTGACTGAAGTTGTTTTGCTATTTTTTCAGTATTTCCAGAACGGGAATAATAAATGATAATTGCATTCATATAACTCTTCCTTTCATTATCCAACACTGTGTTGTACAATATTATAAAAGTTAGAGAAACGTTTATCAACCAACCAACAAACAGATGAACTGGCTTCGTTGATACACACTTTATATATTAGTGGAGCACAGGGAGTGTTGTTGGATTGACTTGTCCTTAAAATGCGGTAAAATTTAAGGGAAAGAATGAAAATTAGGGGAATGAGAAATGAAGATAAGAACAGCAACCATGGATGATCTTAACGAGATTGCAAATGTAGAGGCAGAGTGTTTCCCAGCAGCGGAGGCTGCAACGAAAGAAGAATTTGCCGGTCGAATCCGGTATTATGGAAATCACTTCTGGATTATGTTGGAGGAAGACAAACTGATCGCATTTGTAGATGGTTTTGTAACCGATGAGGCAGATTTGACAGATGAAATGTATGAGAAGGCTGCTATGCACAACGAGGATGGTGCATGGCAGATGATATTCGGTGTCAATACACTTCCGGATTATCGTAAACACGGATATGCAGGACAACTGATCCAATGTGCAATCAAGGATGCAAGAGAGCAGGGAAGAAAAGGACTTGTGCTGACCTGCAAGGAAAAACTGATCAAGTATTATGCAAAATTTGGTTTTGTTGATGAAGGCGTGTCCGACAAATCCACACACGGAAACGCTGTGTGGCATCAGATGCGGCTGACTTTTTAATTCATTGTAATGCGTATAAGTAATCGAAAAATCAATCGTATTTTTTTACGATTGATTTTTTGATTGCTTTTGCATATAAATAGCTTACATTGTTTTTGCAATAGGTCATAAGATAATCCGGTATAAAGTTGGCGGTAAATCCATGTCCGTGATAGGCACCGATCACACTGGCGAATGCAACCTGCCAGATTACCGTGAAAGTCTGGATCGCAAAGATGATAAAAATCGGCCGGTCGCCTGGCTGGACAACGCGGAAGGCGCACATTTTTGCGAGATGACCGGACACGAAATAGGTAAGCAATCCGATGATGATATACTCTATCCACATTCCTTTTAATGCAATAAGAAAAGTCGTATTTCTTAAGTTATAAGATGTTTTTGGTTGGGCTCACGGTAAGCTTCAGACCAAGATGCTGAAAAATATTAAGCAGTGTTCCGAGATTCGGAGTAGTTTTGCAAGATTCAATACGTGCTACGGATGATTGTGGAATACCACACATAGCTGCGAGATCTCTTTGGCTCAAACCAAGGGAAGTGCGCTGTTCAACCATGGCACTTACGATGGCAGAGATATTTTCAATTTCATCCATGTCTTTTCCGCTTTCAGAATCAATAGATCTTACATGTTCCTTATAGTCATTCCAGGTTTTCATAATCAATCAGCCTCCTTTCGGGCAAGGTAATCATCACGTTCAGCCTTTGCCTTATCAATTTCGCGTTTGGGAGTCTTTTGTGTTTTTTTGCGGAATTGATGTAAAAGCACAAAAGTATCATTTTTGAAATAAAAATATAAAACACGATTGTTGCCTGGGCGAAGTTCCCAGATGTCATCATCAATATGTTTTGTAATATTTTCATTAAGTCGTGTTCCGTTATCTTCGAGGAGCTGGATGTACAAAGATATCTGTTTATATTGGATGCGTGCATCCGAATGTGATATATTAATTCTATACATATGATAGCATTTATGCTATCAAAAAGCAATTAGAATTTTGCTTCTACAAAATTAGTGGAAATTCTTCCCGCAGGAAAATCTAGGATGGAGGATGTAGTTGTGCCACTTGGAATAAGCAGGAGAAGTTTTATTTTGAACTGAAAAACGGAATTGTGACCGCCAAAAGTCTTGGCGGTTTTTATTCCAAGATTGATCTTGGAATTGTAAAATATCATTTTGAGGCAGTAACGGGGCATGAGGTAAAATAATGCATACAAAGCAGGTAATTGAAGCTTCTACAGATTGATGTTAATATGATGGTATCAGTTTTTGAATCACGGGGGAGAACAATGCCGGACATTATTATCGTAGAGGACAACCGGGAGATCGGTACACTTTTGTGCGATTTCCTGCGAAAAGAAAATTATACGGTGAGCCTTGCGGACACCGGGGAAAAGGCGCTTTGGATCTTTGAGCAGTACGGTGCCAATCTTGTCGTGCTTGATATCGGTCTGCCGGGCGTGGACGGTTATTCCGTTTGTTCCAAAATAAGAGAGACTTCAAATGCACATATTATGATCGCAACTGCAAGGGATGACAAGGAGAGCACATTAAAAGGATTGCAGATCGGCGCGGATGATTACATCTGTAAGCCGTATGATATCGATATTCTGATCGCCAAGATCAACGGCATTTTCAAACGAAAATATGCATTGGATGAAATTGTATGCGACAATCTGAAATTGAACAATGTCACGCAGACGCTCACTGTGGACGGAACACCGATTAGTGTCACGGAAAAGGAATTCCAGCTGCTGAAACTGCTGGTCGAAAATAAAGGAACGACATTGAAGAAAGAATACCTGTTCAACCGCATCTGGGGAAGCGACAGTGAATCGGAGCTGCAGACGCTCACGGTACATATCAAGTGGCTGCGGGAAAAGATCGAGCAGGATTCGAAAAAGCCAAAACATATAATTACGGTTTGGGGAACGGGATACCGATATGAATAATTACAAAAAATTTGCAGCGAAGTTCTGGGGCGTGGAACTTATGATCATTGCACTTGCGAATATATTTTATTATTGGATGGCAAACAATCAGGAACCGGGCATTGTACGTGTGCAGGATAAAAACGATGCCATCTACAAGATCATTTATACACAGACAGACTACAGAACCTGGATTCTCATGGATATTGCGTTGGGAATTCTGTTTTTGTTGTCTGTTTTTTTGAACTGTTATATCGGAAAGAAGATCATAAAGCCGTTTGAGCAGATGCAGTCGCTGACCGAGGAACTGGCGAAAGGAAATCTTTCGGTGCCGGTCAAAGCCGAAAAAAGCAAATTCTTAGGAAGATTCCTATGGGGAATGGATATGCTGCGCGAAACTTTGGAGAGTAACAAAGAAAAAGAACTGGCGCTGCAAAAAGAAAAAAAGACATTGATCCTGTCGCTGACACATGACATCAGGACCCCGCTATCTGCAATCCGGCTGTATGCGAAGGCTTTGGCGGAGGAACTTTATACGACCGGAGAGCGGCGCGTTGAAGCATGCCGGGGGATTGAAAAGAACGTAAAAGAGATTGAGGAGTATGTCAATGAGATCACGCTCGCATCGAGAGAGGATTTCCTGCAACTGAGTGTCAATCCGGGGGAAGTGTATCTGTCCCATGTGATCGATGCGATCCGGGGACTTTATGAGGAAAAACTGCATAATTTACATACCGGATTTCAGATTGCATCCTACACGGATCTGTTGCTGAAAGGGGATGCGGACCGGCTGATCGAGGTGTTGCAGAACCTTTTGGAAAACGCGATCAAATACGGGGACGGCAAGTGTATTTCCATCGATTTTTCGGAGGAAGAGGACTGCAGACTGATCACGGTAAGAAATTCCGGATGCAGCTTAAAGCAGGAAGAACTCATAAATCTGTTTGATTCTTTTTATCGCGGAAGCAATGTCGGCTCGGCAGATGGTTCGGGACTCGGACTGTATATCAGCCGGCAGTTGATGCAAAAAATGGATGGGGAAGTATTTGTGGAAATCAAAGAAGATGATTTCTGCGCGACCATTGTTGCGCGAAAAGCATAATGTGCATTTAAGGATTGTTTAATAATTTCTCCTGTAAGATGAATACATCAAACGAGGGGAGGAACGTTAAAATGTTTTTTCGTATTTTGAAAAAAGATTTGAAAAGAAAGAAAGTAATGAACGCAATATTGCTTTGTTTTATTCTGCTGGCAACGATGTTCGTAGCGAGCGGAATTAGCAATGTTGTTTCCGTCATGAACGGAACGGATTCCTATCTGGATAAGGCGGGGATCGGCGATTATGTGGTCATCTCGATGGGTGCGGACAGCAAAGCGTCCATCGATGAGATTCTGCATGAGATGGAATCCATCCGGGATTATCGCATTGAGCCGGTTGTATTCGGAGAAAAATCCAATCTGAAAGATATGCACGGAGAAAAACTGGAGGCAAAGAATTCTGTTATTTACCAGTCCATCGAGGACAGCCGGCTTAAATTCTTTGATAAAGAGAATAAGCAGATTACGGAGATCAAGCCGGGGCATGCATATGCAACCGGTGATTTTATGGAGAAAAATCATTTGCAGCCGGGGGATAAAATCAGGATTACGCACAACAGTATTTCTTTTATGGTAACGCTGGATGGTATGGCAAAAGATGCGCTTTTAGGGTCTTCCATGATGGGCAACAGCCGTTTCCTTTTTCATCGGGAGGAGATCGAGAAGCTGCTTTCGGATGAAACCATTTACAATGGGTATCAGGGGCAGATCAGCTATATTGATCTAAAGGATGAGGCAGGCGTATCGGAGATTGCTTCGGCTATTTCACAGGCTCCGGGCATCATGTTTTCCGGCGCACGTTCGCTGATAAAAATGTGCTATGTCATGGATAGGATCGTTGCGTTTACGATGCTGATTTTAAGTATCTGCCTGATCATCGTGTCGTTTGTCGTATTAAAGTTTTCCATCTCGTTTACGATCTTTGAGGAGTTTCGTGAGATCGGTGTGATGAAAGCAATCGGTATCAGCAATTTCAAGATCCGGAGTCTCTACCTGACAAAGTATCTGATGTTGGCAGTAATAGGAGCGTTTGTGGGATTTTTTATGAGTATCCCGTTTTCTGATCTGTTACTGCGATCGGTCAGCAGCAATATGGTTCTGGAGGCAGATAACCATTTCTTATTGTCTGTTCTTGGGGCAATTCTGGTTGTTATTGTCATTTTGCTGTTTGCGTTTCGCTGTACGAAGCTGGTGAAGAAGTCTTCTCCGATCGATGCGATCCGTTCCGGTCAGACAGGAGAGCGTTATAAGAAAAAATCGCCGTTTCGCCTGGTCAAAAGCCACGGAAGCACCGGTTTCTTTATGGCGGTCAATGATGTGTTCAGTGCACCGAGGCGGTATATGACGATCATAATCACATTCTTTTTGTGTACGCTTTTTGTGCTTGTATTTGTCAATACCTCATCAACCATGCGAAGCGATACGTTTATTACAACATTCGGAACGCGGAGTGATCTGTATTACACCGATCTGACGGAGTCAATGAGTTGTATGAATCCGGACGGAAGAAAACAGATCGAGGAGTACTTTGCAGAAACGGAAGCACTGCTTAAGAAGAACGGAATGCCTGCGAAGCTTTGTGTGGAAACGCAGTACAAAAATAAGATTCGCTTTAATGGGAAAGATTATTCCATCAGTTGTCAGCAGGGAATCCATACGAAAGCATCCGGGTACGAATATACCGAAGGGGTGGTTCCGCAAAACAAAAATGAGATTGCGATTACACCGACAGTCAGCAAATTGACCGGGGCGAAACTCGGAGATACCGTAACGATTGATTTTGGAAAAGAGACACTTGACTGCGTTGTGGTTGCTTATTTTCAAAGCATGAATCAGCTGGGAGAAGTCATACGGCTTCACGAGGATGCACCGACCGATTTTACCTATATTGCGAATGTTATGAGTTATCAGATCGATTTTGATGATCATCCGTCTGCAAAGGAGATTGAGGTTCGAAAAGATAAGATCAAAAAGCTTTTTGACAATGAAAAAGTGATGAATGCCACAGAATACTGTGATGATTGTATGGGCGCGGCATCAACGATGGAATCGGTACAGTATCTGCTTCTTGGAATTACACTGATCGTTGTAATTCTTGTATGTATTCTGATGGAGCGGTCATTTCTTGCGGACGAGAAAAGCCAGATCGCGGTGCTTAAGGCGATGGGATTTAGTAACAAATGGGTGATGGAATGGCATATGATGCGATTCGGTATTGTTACGCTTGTGGCTGTTATTTTGGCAGCAATCTGTTCGATTCCGGCAACGTATCTGATCGGTAATCCAATATTCGGAATGATGGGGGCGGGAAAAGTTACTTATGTGATCCGTCCGTGGAAAATCTTTTTCCTGTATCCGGGCATTATTTTCCTTATGACGCTTCTGGCATCGGGAATGACGGCTTTACAGATCCGGACGATTAAGAGTAACGATACAACCAATATAGAGTAAACGGAGGAAAATCTTATGGCAGCATTGCTTTGTGCAAAAGATCTTTGCAAAACCTATGTAATTGATAAAAGGCAGAATAATGTATTAAAAAATGTAAATCTTGAAGTAAAAGAAGGAGAAATGGTTGCAATCATGGGACCATCCGGCTCCGGAAAATCCACGCTCTTGTATGCAATCTCGGGCATGGATCGGGCAACGAGCGGTCAGGTGCTTTTTGAAGGGAAGGATCTGACGAAACTGAGTGAAAAGGAACTTGCAAAAATCCGATTGGATGAGATGGGATTTATTTTTCAGCAGATGTATATGATGAAAAATCTTACCATTCTCGATAACATCGTGCTTCCGGCAGCAGAAAGTAAAAAGTCAAAGGAAAGCAGGGAGGAGAAGCAGGAAAGAGGCGAGCAGCTTATGCGCAAAATGGGAATCATCGATATCGCAGACAACGATATCAACGAGGTTTCCGGTGGACAGCTTCAGCGGGCGTGTATCTGCAGAAGCATGATGAACCGCCCCAAACTGCTTTTTGCCGATGAGCCGACCGGCGCATTAAACCGTACTTCCTCCAATGAGGTTATGGACGAACTTGTGATGTTAAACAACGAGGGGACAACGATCGTCATGGTAACGCATGATGCGAAAGTTGCGGCAAAATGCGGCAGAGTGCTTTTTATCGTGGACGGCAATATCAAGGGAGAGTATACCGGTCTCAAGGAGATTACCGATGAAAAAGAGAGGGAGAGAAGTCTGAATAACTGGCTGCTGGATCTGGGCTGGTAGCCGGGAAAGGCGTTTGAAACAATCGGGGACGATAAATTTATGTTTCAGGC
>ERZ1034713.251-NODE-251-length-34548-cov-26.582756_pt1 | contig 34548 bp, 27 predicted proteins | sample MGYA00520692_ERZ1034713 | MGnify/ENA primary metagenome ERZ1034713 (study PRJEB33766, sample SAMN09781717) | gut metagenome | biome: gut microbiome | host: Homo sapiens | place: Madagascar | study: EMG produced TPA metagenomics assembly of the PRJNA485056 data... | reverse complement strand
GTTCCGGGCCGTCGTTCGTGGTCCTGACGGTCGGGCAGACGCTGCTCCACAGCACAGAGCTTGGCATCCTGCTGTTTCTGGCGCAGCTGAGCGCCGGGTATCTTACGGCTGCGCTGCTGAACCGGCTTTCGGGGGCAGAGCAGCCGGCCACGTGCACCGCCCCGCCGCCCGAAGCCCCGCCGCCGCAGTTGACTGACCTTCTCACGCATGCGACCATGGCGTATCTGAAGCTCTGCGGCTTCGTGCTCTTCTTCCGGATGCTGGCGGCGGGGGTGGGCGCTGTGTTCCCGCCTGCCGTGGGCACCGTGTGTGCCATGCTGTTGGAAGTCTGCTCCGGCTGCGACCTTGCCGCCCGCACCGGGCCGTGGGGCAGTCTGCTCTGCTGCGCCGCCCTCAGTGTGCAGGGGCTTTCGGTCCTGCTGCAGGTCCGTGCGCTCTGCCCGCCCGAAATGACTCTACGGCCCCTGCTTGTGGGGCGGCTGCTCCACCTGCCGCTTTCGGTGGGGCTGTTCTGGCTGTTTTTGCCGCAGGGGGAGCAGAGCGTCTTCAGCACCCTGCCGCCGCAGGTGGTTCCGATGCGCCGTCTGCCGCCGGACTGCCTGCTGCTGGTGTTCTTTGTGTGCTGCCTTGCTGTCTGCCAGCTGACCCGCCTTTTGCAAAAGCCAGACCCGGAACCAAAAGAAACAGTTGTGAATCGGGCCGAAAGATGATATAATAAGCATTTCTTTGAAAAATTGGCGTAGAAACGATACAAAACAGAACGAAACACCACTTGCTACACCACTACTACACCAATTTCCGCAAGGGCACACAATTTACACCACAGCGGTGCACTCAGCGCAGTAATCGAATCCGATTTTGAGTCTTAAACTAAAGGGCTATGATGTGACAATCTAAGCACTCTCAGCGAAGTATTAAAATTGAAAATCGCATTTGAAACTATTAAGGCGTAGGGCAACGGCCATCCGCGAAATGAGCGACGAAGAACTCGCGGCAGCATTGAATGAAATTGTGGCTCAACAGGATAATTGCCCGCAAACCGTAAGCGGTTGGAAAGAATGGCTGACAGAGGAAATAAAATGAATAAAATAGAAGTGATTTGTTGTAAGGACTGCGATCTTTGGAACGCATGGGATAAACATGGAAATCTGTGTAGTTGTGCCCACTTTACACAAGATGATGCAGCGCCTGTATATACTAAACCTGACGATTTCTGTAGTTACGCAGAAAAGAAGTAAATGCTAAAAAATGGGGTACTGGTCCAATTAAGGATCAATACCCCATTTGTATTTTATATCAATTCAATATCGCTTGGCTCAACATAACCCGATACATTTACTGAGATTGGATACTTGCCAATACGGCTTTCAAGATTCGTCACCCGATAGCGTCCGTTGACAAGTTTCCCATCATAAATAAACCATTCACCAGAGCGGCGCATTCCGCAGTGTGTTTGGCTGTTTGCAAATAGCGTTCCGTCTAATTTGATTTTATCTCCTGCGTGTAAATGCTGCATAGTCATCAAGTGAATGAACCCCATGTGCCAGGCCCACAGATTCCATCCGCAGTTAGACCATGTGCTTTCTGATATTCGATCAGTTTTGCTTTTGTTCCAGCCCCGAAATTTCCATCCGCTGTAATGCTAAGATGCCGCTGTAGTACAGTCACCGCGTAACTGATCCCGCCCACACAGTCCTTAGCTCCCTGCTTGATGGTAGGCATGATTTTGCTCACACTCACATAAGCGGTGCCAACCTTACTAATCCAGCGAGACGACCAGGATCGGACATCAACATGCACAAAGCCATCTTTCAGGCCGACACGACTGTAATAGCCGATACCGCCACGCTTAGCGTAGAAGGGGAGAGAGGCCGCATAGAGCGCAATCTGAATCGGGTCGACCCCAACAATGCGAATGTCTGCTGCGGTCCCAAGACAATGCTGACTCTGTGGGCTACCATCAATGGAAATATTGTATGCAGGAGTGCGATAAGCCGAATTGATTTTTACAGACTTTCCAAAATGAGAGCGAATCTGTTCTAGCACTTCAATCAACGACGTATCAACCAGCACTGTATCACTCTTATCGGAACAGGCGAACTCATAGACGGAAAAATGAGCCGACACCTTTTTGTTCCAATCTTTCTTCATTGAATATGTATTTACTGCCATAAGGAGTCACCTCAGTCTTTCTTCAGTTCATCCTTGACTTTATTCTCCTGAGTATCCAGCTCCTTGACGGCGGCTTCAATCATTGCTTCGATCACAGGAGTGACTTTGATACCAAGCATACCGAGAATCTCTTTTGCCTTGGCGTTCTTATCCACCTTCTTAATAACACCGGATTCGGCCAGCTTCTCTGCGGCCATAACACCGATCTGGACCATCTTGTACAGACCAATTTTCTTCAGCCAAGGCAGACCGTATGCAATCAGATAAGAACCGCCAGCAGTAACAACCAGCTTCACGAGGGTAGTAAGCAATTCATTTACAAGTTCCATCATAATAAGTACCTCCAAAATAAAAGCCCGGCGGCATACGGCCAACCGGGTTATGTATCAAGTATTCTTTGAACTTTGTCCATCAATCAGATAGCTTTCCAGAGCAGCTTTCGCTTCTTTCATCGGGTCGATTGCGTTTCCGTCAATACCATGACTGAGCAGAGCCAGCAGAGCTTTCATCATTACATTGATTCCATGCTCGCTTCGATTTACACGCTGTTCCACGCCAGCGATTTTACGACTATGTTCCTCGACAATGATGTCTTGTTCTTTCTGGTGTTCTTCCAGTGACAAAATTTTAGAACGATATAAGTCCAGAACTTCTTTGTCATTCTTGAGTTTGCGGTCTACATCTTCGAGATGCTTATCATGGTCGTTCAGCTTTGCATTCTGTTTCGTGTCTGGTTCTTTTGCCTTTTTGATCGCATTGAGAATAACGGCGACGGCAGCTGCAATTGCTGTGATTCCTCCACAAACACCAAGGATTGATGTCCATAACTGCTCGATGGTAAAGGTATAAACGTGCGGGCCAGCATTTAATAATCCAATCATTCTGTAACGTCACCTCCTCCAGCAGTAGAACCGCCAGTGGTGTCATTTTTAGGCGTCAGCGTTTTATTCAATGCGGCCAGTTGCTCGGCAATTTTCTGCAATGCAGTCACGATGGATTCTGTATTATTCGTACAGTTCGTATCAAATGTCTGGATTGCTGCGGTAAGCTCCTTCCCGGTCTCATCGAGGATAAAAGGCTTTAGTATTTCCTGTGCCATAATTCCTCCTTTTTGTTGACAATTTTCTAACAACGTGATAAAATGAAATTGCACAATCTCGTCGAGCGTGCATATTTCTTTTTACTATTTTGTTGTGTGGAGAGAGTCTCTGTGGTTGTCCATTTGCCATAGGGACTCTTTCCGTTTTTATGTGTATTTATTTTGGCTTACATACTGTGCGCCAATGATAGTGTGGTTTGTCCTCGTGGAACAACAAATGTCGCAGCCAATCATCCGCATAAATGCACAACAACGAAAGAAAGAACCACAGCACAGTGAATGGAAAACAGATTTGGCCCAGTAGATTGAAGGGCAGAGAAGAGTAATCCCAGATATGCAAGCCCATCATCAGATTCAACGGGATGCCTACTATCAGCTCCATGCCTGTTACAAATAGCGCTCCGACGAGACCCTGTTTCCACATCGGCATTTCCCACGGAATGTAATTGTTCAGCCCACCAATGATCACAAAGCAGATACCGCCCACAACAGCCATCGTCCAGTGCGAATGACCACGCCAAAGAATTTCGATGCAATAATAAAGCGCCCCTCCAATCAGGAAGAGCGCGATACACTTTGCGAATTCTTTGTATTTTATTCGGATACCATTCATGAGACAACCTCCTTATCCGTGTTGGCTAAATATGCGGTCAGCACAGGATCGTATGTGATCTCAATGGCGTCCAGTTCAGCTTGGGTTGTACATTCCTGGATAGCCAACTCCAATTCCTGCTGACGAGATACAAATGGCTTTACATAAGCGCCGATTGCCAGTGCAAGTGCTGCCAATTCTTCATAAGCCCATTCTACACATTCATCACCGGTCGAATTCCACGTCAGCTTGAACGGTTGCCCGGCGGAGGCGGAGATTTGATACAGCGCCAAATTTGAGGTCAGCAATGCCTGTTTCTCGGTCGTAACACTGTAATACTTGCCGTCTGACCATTGGATCGGGTGTGCAGCCAGATATGCAGATAGTACCGTTTTTGATTCAGAAATTTTGTCTTCTTTAAGTAACTCAAGCCAATCTTCTTCAGTCGGCACGGCTCCGGATTCAATGATTTCATAGCGGTCTTCTTTATCGTCAATGGCCCAGAGGACATCGCCTGGCAATGCTGTACTGTTATGGTCGTTTATGCTTGTCGCCATCGCAGAATACTGGTTGCATTGTTCTTGTGTTTCGACTGGTTTCATGATAAAATATCCAACCTTAATTTCTTCGTTCAAATTTTTCACCTCTTCTTTCTAATAAAATAGCACTCATTTCCAAGTGCCAATTGCAATCCAGTTAATAGGACGATTAGCAAGAGAACTTGTACTCGCCTTGATTGCAAAACTTGTTGTTGTGTGATTTCCAGTAATCCAGTATGTGTCGGCCCAGCTGGCATAGTCGCCCATGATTGTAACCGCATAATTAGTATTATTGAATGCCACTGCAAAACTAGCTGTTACTTCTTTGCCTTTACAGTTTGTGATACCCCAACATATCTGTGTTCCATTACCAAAGCGGACATAGTTACTACCAGATGCGGTGACACCTTGCTCAGCAGTAGCAAACTGATTCTTGTTTATGGCACGAAGTTCATATCCATTCCAGCCAGCTAACCAAGTGTAATCTGCATAATTCATACCGGCCTTTGAATAAGCAAATGTTGTATCTGAAGAATTATTGCCTATGTCTTTTATACTGTTATGTGTGTGCCCAGCAGTTGCGAAAGTTCCTGTTGGCATCGCTTTGATTTTTTTACCATCGGACGACCATGCCGCGAGCCATGAACTACTATTCAAATCAACAGAACCACTCCATTCTGGGATTACTCCGTTTGCACTTCCAGCACTTGTAGCGTACTTGACAGATTTATCTGCATCTGCGGTATTATCTACATTACCAAGTCCGAAATTGCCCTTTGTGATATTTACTGTTTTTGCAGCACTACCATCGTAAGTAGCGGCAGTTGCGCCGTTAGTTTGAATCGTCAGAGCGGTCGGATTTTTAAGCGAAGCAGGGAAGTCGGTGATCTGTGATTTTGTATGCGTATGCCAAGCAGTAGCAAATTGATTTTTATTAACAGCCCTTAACTCATACCCATTCCAGCCAGCAAGCCATGTGTAGTCACCATAATTCATACCGTCTTTTGAATAAGCAAACGTAGTGTTTGAAAAGTTGTTGCCTATGTCTTTTACACTATTGTGCGTGTGCCCCGCACTAGCATAATCTCCAGTATTCTTAGTCACGATCGTTCCAAATCTACCACGGTCACAATACTGTAAATTTGAAGATGTACTACTGTATGCGCCATTCCAATACGCCATAAAAGACATTGTTGGAACATACTTATCATCCGTTGTTTTATTTGCCCAGCCGGTATTTCCAACAGCGCCTAATGTACGAACTATTTTGCTTGATGCGTCACCAAGCGTATAGGTCCCGGCCACAGGTTTACCATCTTTAAAATAGACTGGTTGTGTCGCTGAACCAGCTGAGGAGGTAAGTTTTGTTGCAGATGCAGAGTTGCCAATGCAAGAGGCGGCGGTATTGGCCGACCCGGCACTTGCAACATAACCTTTGTCAATTGCAGATGCAGAACTGGAGTATGCCTGTTTATGAATAGCAACTCCCGCTTCTGCAATGGTTTTCCAACATTCGGATGACGTCTTTTTATCTGTTGCTGTAGTACCATTAACTTCATTAGAATCTACAAGGGTCCAAGTACGACCAGAAGTGGCTCTACTACCGGAGGATAGAGCCCGAACTGTAGTTCCAGCATAAGTCCCGTTTATTTTTATAAAAGCGTCTGCATAAGTTTTTCCGTACACGTTATAGATTGCCACCTGAACAAAATCAGCAGAAAGACCGCTACGAACCAACCATTTTGCTTCTACAGTCGATGCGGAACTAGAATTATTAGTTCTTAAACTCAAACGACAAAGACCAAAACAGCCATCATTATAATCTTGCGTAATATAAACAAGCATGGTTTTATCTGTATACGAACCAGTCAAATTTTCTAATTTAGCGAATCTATGGAACGGGTAATTATTTGTGTTGCCGACGAGGTGCTTACAAGAATAGAATCCAATATTTGCTATAGAATTGCCAGAACCGTCATAATTAAAACTCAGCGTGATATCAGATCCACCGGATACAGTACGAGCAGTAGTCAGTTTCGCAGCTTTATCGGCAGAAGATGCAGAGGTGGCCTTATCATTTTTCCCTAGCTTTCCATCCACCATTCCCTTTAGAACCTTACCCTGTGCGGCACTCAAGCTCTGGTCTGCACTGTCACTGGTTAAGTTGTTTTGAATGCCACGCCAAGTATTTGTGTCTGTGAACTTTGCGTCAGCGGGGACTGTTTTATTCAATGCATAAGTTGTAGCGACAGGAACGCCATTTTCAAAATAGACAGGCTGTGTAGCAGAGCCTGCGGTGGTGGAGAGTTTTTTGGCTACGTCGGCAGTTCCTGCAGTTGCGGCGTACTTGACAGATTTATTTGCATCTGCGGTATTATCCACGTTGCTGAGTCCTACTTGATCTTTTGTGTGGGTGTGACTGGCCGGAGGCATAGCATTTAAATCATATGTTTTGCCGCTAGTGCCCGTTAACCGCAACCACCATCTAGGAGCCGTACCGTTTCCTCCAGCAAATTTGATGGCAGGCGAACTATATGCATGACTGATAACTCCTTTTGTATCGGAGCCTCCAAAAGCAATACCGGCAGCATAGTTATTTTCTAGCCAGTCTGGAGCTTTTGCTTGCATACGAAGCGAGCGAAGTAGAAAATCTTTATTCCCACCAACCATATCCCAACTGTTAGTAGCAGCGTTGTCAACAGTTTTTGTTAAAGAAGATGAGTTTAAGCCATGCGCGTGGTCACTACTAGCTTTTGTCCCTAATTTCGTATTGACTTCGCTCTCTGTGTAGTACCTATCATCGTGAGTGTGAGAGCTCGCAGCATAGCTACCTTTTGGCTGGTATACACTATCTGCTTTGCTCTTGATATATGTCCACAACGTACTGATTGGACGACGATAATAAGAAGCTGTTTTACCATCATTATGTTGGCTGATAAAAACAGTTGCATCATTAGGGATGTCATCGGCGGTACTCAGTTTGTTGATAAGTCCATTCGCTCCCACTTCGTTATTGTTCACTTTGCTGTTCAGCTTGCCATCCATTTCAGACTCGGTATAGTATCTATCATCGTGGCTATGACTCTTCGGAGCAAATTTTTCTTTCAGCTTGCCCCACAGATACTGCAAGCCAGCATAATCTAAATATCCCATAATCGACCTCCTGTCTCAGTAAGAACTGAAATCAGCTTGCCAAAGCAGTGTCGATTTCAGTATTTGTGATCTTTGTAATAGTAAAAACTTCACCTAAAGCGTCCCACGCAGAACCATTCCATGCATAGTTCATTCCATTGCCAACGTCATACACATCACCAATGGTCTGGCCGCTGGTCGGCAGTTTGTCCGTAGAAGCAACAGACCCTTTGTAACGGTACATCGCTGTAATGTCGCTCTTCTTGGCGTAGGTACTTGCCGCGCCAAATCCATCCAGCTTTTTCTTATCGGCAACACTCATCAAGCCATGGGCGCTCTGCGTTGCGTCACTGTATGTTGTATTGGTCGGAGTAGCCCAAGTACCATCGCCACGTAGATACTGACCCTGTTTACCAGCAGCTGGAGCAGGAACTAGACCAGAACCACCAGCTGCCGAAGCAGTAGCAGCCTTAAAAGTGCCATAAGTAGTATTGGTATCAGGCGGAACCTTCCAAGTGCCATCAGAGCACAGATAACGGTTTGCAGCACCAGCGGCGGGAGCCGGAGCAAGACCATGCACACCCGCATCTTTAGTGGTAGCGCCCTTCATATCACTATAAGTAGTGTTACTGTCATTGCCCCACTGAGCAGTACCATCAGCGCTCCATCTCAGAATCTGACCAGCAGAACCACCGGCAGGGATATGTTTATTGCCGGCGGAAGTGGGGTGCGCGTAGTTATTTGCATTAGCGGCGATGCCATCCAGTTTCGCTTTGTCTCCAGCACTCATCAGACCGGCAGAACTGGTCGAAGCATTATTGTATTTTGTATCATGTGGAGTAGCCCATGTGCCGTCACCTCTCAGATACTGCGTTGCATTCGTTGTAGCAGGGGCTGGTACAAGACCGGAACCGCCAGCGGCAGAACTTGTTGCGCCTTTAAATGCACTGTAAGTGGTGTTATTATCGTTACCCCATTGAGCGGTACCGTCAGAACTCCAGCGCAGGATCTGTCCAGCAGAGCCGCCTGCCGGAATATGCTTATTACCAGAACTTGTAGGGTGAGAATAGTTGTTTGCACCATTTGCAATACCATCTAGCTTAGCTTTGTAAGCAGCACTAAAGTCATTTGTAGAAAGACCTTTACCTTCGACTTTATCGACCTTATTAGCTAATTTTTCTTTTATTTTTTGCCAGAAATACAGCAGGCCGTCATAATCTAACCAAGCCATAAATTTCCTCCTTTACGTTGAAAGTATCTTGTCTATATCTGAATTAGTCAGCGCCTCCATGTACATAGATGGGTCGCCAGTGTTCACAACTACTTCGCCATTCTCATCTGTCATAACGGTTGTAATGCCAGTGCCTTTGATAGACACAGAGCTTTTCTTTGCACCGTCCAGCGTGATTTTAGCTTTGCCGTTAAGTGCACTCTTATTTGCACCAAGTGAGAAATCGTTGTCATTTAGGAACACCCAATTTCCGCCTAAGAATGTATACAGTTTGTCAGGTTTCAGATAATAGATTTTTTCAGCTAGAGGAGCCAATGGTAAGTCGCTCACAACCTCTAAATCTCTCCCGATTTTTACGTGAGTCGTAAGGGTATCTCGATAGGCGTTTCCCGTGTCAAGGCAAACAATAAGCTGTCCATCAATTACAGGAGTCGAATCGAGCTGAGATTGCGCAATTTCGCGCAGAGATAATTTTGACATCGTAGAAACTCCTTTTCGATAAAAATAACCCCACGCTCTATTACAGAGTGCAGGGATTCATATTAGATTATTATGTCTCAGCACTTGCACCGGTATCGCCAATCGGTTTCCAAGTCAGAGCCTTCTCAACCACCTTCACGCGGCCGTCCATGGCGGTATTCAAACCATCTGTATAGATCTTAGCCCCAGAAAGAGCAGCGTCGGCCTTCTTAGTAGCATCCGCAGCAGCCACAGAAACAGCATCGTCATGAGAATTCTTTAGTTCGGTCTGTGACACCTTTGCATTCCATGCTTCACGTTCTGCCGCAGTGATATGCACAGTTGTGTCCTTCGCATGAGTATTAAGTGCATCCTGAATAGTTTTGACCTTGGTATCAACTTCTGTCTTTGTGTACGCATCAGGCACAGAAACATACAGACCATCTTCCTCAAGCGTTAGCGTGTTATTTGCCTTTGCAGAAACCTTCACTGTGACACTGATCTTATTATCTGCAGAAACAGTCACCTCAGCGGACGGGGTTGCCACGCCAGTATAAATGTCAATCAGTGAGCCAACCGGAATCTTGATGACATCGCCACTGGTAAGAGTCAGCTCGATAGTTTTATCTTTAGTATTGTAAGTGCCGCTCTTTACCACCAGATCCTTGCCAAGTGCAATCGTCAGGGTGTCGCCGCCAAACACAGGCATCTTGATGGTGCGAGTCTCTGCGTCATAGGTTGGCTCATGAACAACACCAGTCAGAGTAGTGGTAACAGGTTCGTCACCCTTTGCCACACTCAACACGCCAGCATTATAGGTGACATCTGTAACGAATTTACCCTTGATACCTTCCACTGCGGCAACCTTGGCATTGACATAATCGGCGACAGCCTTGGTGGTCGGAATATCATTGTCGGTTGCATCTGCCGGAATCTCTGTTACTGTCGATTTATTCAACTGTACAAATTCCACGCCGTTCCAGATGTGCATACTATAATCTGTCATGCGGAAATAGATGATACCCTGAATCTGACCAGTCGTTGGCAGAGCAGAAACCATCTTACTGGTTTTCGTATATTCAACAGTGCCTTTGAATAACTGTAATGTATCGGTCGTAAAGTACAGCGTGTCCATATCCTTGGGGGACAGGGCATCATACCGTGCTTTTGTACCGTATGAAAATTTTACTTGTGCCATTTGTTCCTCCTTCTTTTTAGAATTCCGTCCACTGGAAATTTGTCTGACTCACAATAAACGGTTCAACTAAAAAGCGCCCCGTGGACGCACTTTGCTGTACGACCCACGGAGCATACTTACCTTTATTGTCTTTTATCATCACGGTCTGCCCAGCATATGAATCATCTGAATTGTTCAGAGTCTTGTTTGCTTCTGAGACCGTGTTAAACATCAAATTTCGCGGACGAATCGTTTGAACGGATAAGTCATCACGCACATACTTCAGTTCGGAAGTGTCTTTTGTGATGATCATATCCCGTTCATCAATAAGGCCAAGAGCAATGGCAGCATCAATATCTTCGTCATTGCCGTAGCCGAGTTTTGAATATTCTTTTGCCATCGTTGCCTCCTTATTAAGAGAGCGGATGGCTTAGAACGGAACCACCCGCATCGTATGAGAATCTGCACCAGAACCGCCGCCTGTGATTTCGACAGCGTTGCCGATTTCCTTACCATTCGAGGTAAGCTGCAGGATGTTGTTCTGATATTTGATATTGTCGGCCTTGCCATCCAGATTGACATTCAGCTGGTCATACATGCTCTTGTTTAGAGCAATCAACTCGATGAGGCGCTGGTCAAGCGAACTCAAAGCTTCATCGGGAACAACGTCTGCCCAATTGCTGATCGGGATAATATGTACCACACCTGGACCAACCTTGCGCACGTGTTGGATCGTCTCACCCTCGGCGGTCATCTCAACATCAGAGAAGGTCAGCCAGAACTCAATATCGCCAGCTTCGCTTGTCAGGTTCGTATCAAATGGCAGTTTATACTCCAACTTGTTTTTATACAGCTCTGTAGACTTTTTTAGAATCTCAGTTTTATAGCTTTTGCTAACAGGGAGCTTGTACTCCAGCAGAACAGTATACTCAGTCATGTCTACGCCACTATAAATCGTATCAGCCAGAAAATGGAGATTATCCACCAACTTGCTGCGCTGCATAATACGCTCAGTCAGACTTGCGGTAATAGTGTTATCTGCATTGATCAAAAAAGTGTACATGGCTTACACCTCCTTTCCGTTCACGATATACTCATACTCATCCAGAGAGATCCGCCCTTCATCGAGCTTCTTCTTCAAAAATGAATTCTGTACTTTATGGTCATGGTAGAGTCGATGCAAACTTTCAACGAACTCATTATAATTCTTCTCGCTCATAGCAGACCTCCTTCAATCAGTGTCAGAGTATAAGCATCAATAATAGCCTCAGACGAGGTTCCGCCCAAGGCTTTGATCTGGTCGTATTCGTATTTGTCGATCTCCTGTAACTCCACAGAGTCATAGCCATCGACCGGAATATAATAGTAGCCATCAACGTGCCAGATATATTTCCCGTTGCTGCTGATAATACCCTGTGCATCATCTTCTGTACAGTTTACCATAATGCCATGTTTCGGCTGGTATTTCACAAACTGAAGGCGGTCAAGAGCATCGATCGCCCGACCGTTTTTAAGTACCTTGTAATACACTCTCAACACCTCCTTAAATACTGAACTCGACTGTAACACCCAGCGACTCAGACGGATAATGGAAGCCATACAGCTCGCCAGTTTCCTCAATTGCGTAGAAGTAGCCATCGTAATTAACAAACGGAGAGCGCAGCCAATACTTAGTCGGTTCACCATTTGCGTCATGCTTGATGCGGGATTCATTACCAGTCATGTAGCTGATAGTCTGACCTTCGTAGATGTACGGTTCCTCAATCATAGAAGAGCTCATTTCAATTGCAGACGGAATAAAGAAGTAACAATCAGATGTCACGATTTCCTTACTCTTGCCACCAACAGAACTCGGCACTTTGACTTGCTTGACCAGCTGTTTCCAACCAATTGGAAGCGCATCAACCAGACGAGAATCCAGATATTCGCGCAGAGAAGTGTTCGCCCAGCCACCCGCATTCGAAGAAGAACCGTTTAGCGGCATATTCTGGCCCAGCGTGTCTTTCTGCAGGAAGGTAATAGAGCAGCGCTTGTTGGAATTGTCACTCAGGTAGAAGTTCTTGAAGCTTGCAACCTCAACAACCAGATTATCGTGTGTCCATGCGGCCAACTCACGGCAAGCAGCGTCTCCAAGGTCTGCGTACCAAAGCTTAGACCAGTAAACAGTACCTTTAGCATATTTCTCATAAGCGCCATCGTCTGCCTTTGCACAACCAAACACCAATGTGGCGTTCGTCTTAGTAATGCGAGTACGAGCGATTTTTGTATAAGAGATACTAGAACCATAGATGTTAGAAGAATAGACATACAGCCCATTGTCTCCCTTGATGTGTCGGATAACGATCATATCGCGGGAACCAGCAGAAGCACCGTTTGCGGAGTCAATACCCCATGTCATCTTCACACCATTTGAGTTCCAAAGCTTGATACCGTTCATGCCATTCTGTTCAAAACACTGCATCAAAACGATATTATTTGCATTAGCTGCGTCTATCTTGTAGTCAACAGCCAGCACAAAATCCTTGTCTTCATCAAACAGGGTGACGTCTGTATCAACGTAGGTCTTTCCGTCAAATACTTTCGGCTCATTGAACAGAACTTTCTCAGTGATGTCATCATAAGAGAAGTCATTGCCAAGTTGAATTGTAACCTCATCCTTTGCTTCAACAACAGTCTGTTCTACACCGACCTTATTCATTGCATAGATTTCAACCGGGCGCAGTTGACCGATTTCCTTGCCGTCAAAGTAGTTAGAGACATATTCACACACGTCATACACGGCGTTGATATCCTTGTCGCCAACAACATAGCCGCCCTTGTCCCAGCCGCTGAACAGATAGTATTTGAACGCACTTTCCTCAGCGGTGTAAGTCGGAGTGTCGCCGGTATAAAGCACCATAGAACCATACGGGGCAACAGTTTCCTGCAGCACAGCGCCACGGTTCATATAGCGAACAGTGTACTTACGCACAGACTCGGTATAAGTTGCGGTAACAGTCTGATTGCTGAAGACGGTCGTAAACTCTGTATCCCAGCCGCTGAAAGTAAAATCCGTAGAGATTGTGCTTTCAGCAGTGGGCGTCGGAATCGGGTTCTCTTCACGGGTAACAGGGTCAACTGCCTTACCACCCTTATCAATGTACTGGATATCCAGAACAGTGCCGTCTTTATTCACGAACGTCCACTTGAACTGCTGAACCAGAGTGTTGTAAGTGATATTCAAGTCAGGCCACTGCGCCGTAAACTCTGCCAGCTGACGCTCACGCATAATGGGCACATGGACGCTACCTTCAACAACAGAATGATCAGTATTGTAGCCGTTCTCATCCAAGCCGGTCATCTTCAGCAGACGATCCAGCAGGGAAGTATCATTCAACTGCCAATCAACACCGGTCAAACGCACACGGTTCAAACTCGTGCACTTCGCCAACATATCAGTCAGATCGATTGTCGGACACTTCTCAACCGTCAGAGTAGTGATATTTTTATAATCTGTAATCTTTAGGTCAGTCAGATAATTCAGATTCTTAGCGCTCAGACTTGCGATCGCAGGCAATTCAGCTTTTCGAATCTTGCCGCCCTTAGCAAACGCGACACCGGTAATGCCAGAACCGCCAGCATAGAATTCTTCCAGACTCGTACAGCCAGTTAGACTGATGGACTTCTTCAGGTTCGGCACGTTCTGCAGATTCAAATGCTCAAGCAATGTGTTGTTTCCGACCGCAAAATCCGTCATGTTTGTATTCTTATACCCCTCAGCGGCAGAGCCAATCTTCAGGTCAGTCAGCTTTACACCATGGCTGAAATCAACATAGCCGGGATAGAAGCCAGAAATATCACCGATACTCTGAATAATAGATGCGTTGTAAACATAGACCTCAGTATCATTCATGGCCGCAATCGGGCACTGAATTTCGTAAGTCTGACCGCGCTTACCACGCATCTTCACAGGGTTGGAACCGTAACGCACAGAGACGTAAGTGTCAGCATAAGGGACAATATGGAAAGTGCCATCGGGTTTTACGCCCGTCCAGTTGGTCGGAGTATAACCACGAATGGTCATATCGTCAGAGGTACAAGTAGCACCCGTATACTTAGATGCCATGTATTTTTCCTGATAACGCTGGAATTGACGTCTCTGGTGGCGTTTATTGCCGTGCATCATAGGCAGATAGCTAGTTGTGCCATTGTCCTCATAAGTACGGAAATACTTGCGCTGCATATCCATGATCCATAACTTTTCAGGCTTTACATCCTGATAATCCTCGAACTTTTTCAAAATACGAGTAGCACTCCATGCCAAAGCACTCTCACGGTTCAGGAACATCTTTGCGAGATCATCTGCGAACAGGTCACGAATCTTACACCACAGTTTCGAGTCGGCAGCGTTAAACACGCTCTTTGTGCCGATGTTATCCATGTCCTCGTAGCCGTAACTCAGAGTCAGACCACCCTCGTTGTCGTTGCCCATGGCGGTATCATTATCGTAATCAAAGCAGAAATCCCAGTGCACAAGGTCAGTCGTGTGCGGGAATACGTTCTTTGCACGGTTATCAACCATGGTATGGCGCTCAGTAAACAGATAGTGGAACAGGGCAGAATCCTTAACAAAGTAGTTCTCAAAATTCTTCTTAAACTCCTCGTCGTCAGCATTTACGACCCAATTCTGCACCCGAATCCATGCGTCTTTTGCTGCCTGAATCTCTTCTTCTGTGCAAGCCTTGTTGATGTAGCGGAATTCAAAGCTGTGGTCGCCATCCCAGGTTTCCTCAGAGAAGTCGCCACTCAGGAATCGAGTCTGTGCATCGGTGTTGTTGTCGATTTCAACGATAACTTCTTTATGATTTTCCGGGTCCATACCCATCGTGTCGCTGTTCTTCTTGGAGTTGCCAATGTCGCCACACGCATAGAAATGCCACTGACCATCCTTAAAGACGGTCGCGTTCGTGGTGTCCGTCTCCTGAATGAACACAACACATGGATAGAACGCCATTGTATCGCGCACCTTTGGGTTGTCCTTTTTTGCCTGACGAATATACGGGTTGAACGAATTGAACTCGTCTGCCAGCAGAGCATTGTTTGCATTCTCGGAAGAAGCAACGTTGACCTTGATGTTGAAATAGTTCTCAGGAACGCTGTTTTCTGTCAAAGCATACTTGCTACCCTGTGAATCATCGCCAAAAGTGAACCCGCCCTTGCAGTTGATGTCAATATTACGGGCAGATTCACCATAGTGGTCAGAACTTGTACCTTGGCCTTTGTGCGTACCAGTAGCAGTCCAGTTGTCTTCCACGGCACGGCCATTCTTATAAATGTGCTGGATGGTCGTATTTGGAACTTCGTTCTTCTTGCCAGTCGTAAAGGTCGGAGCAGAGATCTTGATAATGCGCAGATCTGGGCACTTCTCAGCCAGTAAGTCAGGGTTCAACTCGCCGCTCACGTCCGTAATGTCGTTGCGGGTGTAGCGCTCAATCATTTCCTCTGCGTTCTTCGCATCGGCAATAAAGTTGTCGAAGATCTCATCATCCGTCAGGTTCATCATGTAAGACTTCATGCGGTAAACCTGCACATCGCAATCAACAGAACCAATCGTAATGCCGACAGGAGATGTTTGTGTAAAGTTATCGCTTGCATCATACAGTTCAACGCGGCAGGGAATACCGTCCAGCCACAGAACCATTTCCTTATACTGACTATCGGGCAGAATATTGAACTCGAACTCCATGAAATCATCTTCACAGGTCGGCAGAAAAATACTGTTCTGTTCACTGGTCAGTGTGATTTTCTGTGCCTGAATATTCAAGCCAATACCGCCATTCAGACAGGTCAGTGCCGTAGCATCGTAGTTCTTGACGTTTGTAGTCTTAAACACAAGCTTAAAATTCTTGCCCAGCTTTTTCGCATCGTTGCCAAAGAGCTTGTAGCTGATAGTTGCGGTCGTGCCTGCTTTAACACAGAAGTAGGTATCGCCATCTTCATCCAGCTGATAACCGCCATTAGACCAGTCAAAGTTATCGCTGACAGTCAGGTTGTTATTGCCATCCGTCCACAGTCGAGTTTCATCTGCGTTCGTCTTGCCCGCAGGGTTGAAATCAAATGCCAGATTCGTTTTGACAGGCTCAATGGTAATACCAAGGTCCTCGATGTTGACGTTGATTGTCTTGCTCACAGAACCACACACAATTTTTAGCACATGAGAACCGACGTTAGCAGATTTCCAAGTCCATGTCTGCATTGTGCGACCAACAGTCAGGGTACCAGTCTTTACACCGTCAACTTCCAGAGTTACAGTTGCTGTAGAACTGGAAGGATCATAAACGGTGTAATTGATTGCGACATTACTATATTGCTTTACGCTTGCCGTCTTTGTAGCACAGCTGATGATAGGCGTTGTGTTACCTTCCGTTGCCCACATGATGTCTTTAGCAATCCTATTACTTGTAACCTGTTTCCCATTGATCTCAGCGGTCATAGAAACTTCCACAAGATGTGCACCATGGGTTTGAGCAGGAATCGCATAAGTCATCTGTCGGCCAGTAACAGCGGTCGTAGTAGAGCCAAGCGGCGTTCCATCAACCGTAAAATTGATAGTCTTGGAAATATTGCCATACGGAGTGTAACGGAAAGTGACCTCACCATTGTACACCAGCGTATCGTCAAATGTGCTTTCCAGATAGAATTCGACTACATTGATCGTCCAGTTCTTTGTACCGATGCTGCCAACGCTATCTGTGACTTGCAGCTTGACCGTATTATCACCGCTGTGCAGATACTGAGTCACATCAAAGCTGTTCGTTCCCTGAATGACGGTTTGTGTTCCGATTTTTGTATTGCCAACGTACCAGACGCCAGTAGCAGAGCCGGTATCGTCACCAGAGTTGTCCACAGAAGTGAACTTATAATTGATAATAGCGGGGTCGCCTGCAATAACAGTCAACGCAGAACCATCCAAACGCTCAATGGTGATAACGCTGGAGTTTCCGCCACCGCCGCCACCGCCTTCAATAATGACCTGTGTTTTCACCGTGCCATTTTCCAGCAGACTCAGCTTAGAGTCCTCATAAGTGATATCATACTCACGTCCGGAATTCGGATCGGGTTTCACATTGTTTAGCTGCTCTCGAATGTCAGAAATGTCGCCATTGATGGTGTCAATAGAGGTCTGTAAGCCAGAAGTTGTATTTTTCACCACCGTCAGGTCGTTCGCTACAGTCGTAACGCTGGTTTTTTCGGCCTTCGCTTCCAGCAGCTTGTCCGTTGCTTCCTTATTATAATAATCGCTCTGCAAGGTGTTCGGCAGATCTCCCACTTCAGTCTTCAGGTTATCCAGAGCGTTTTTTGTATTTTCCAGTTCTGTCTGAACAGGGGAGAGCTTATCAGCGATTTTTGCTTCGACCGTCTTATTGTATGCAGTCACCCAATCTGCACTAGGGTCAGTATTTAGGGTGATAGTTTTGATGACTTTGTCTCCATTCAGAAACTTGATCGTCTGTGTTTTAGCGTCATACTGCACATCAAACTTTGCCAGACCATCAACCTTAGCAATCTCACCACGGAGCATGGTTGTAAATCCATCGACTTCTTCCTTGGTGTAATAGTTCGCTAGTGTGTCAGCCAGGCCATCCACGACAGCCTTTGCTTCCTGAGCACTTGCCGCCGCTTTATCTGCCGCTGTCTGTGCTTCACCAACCTTCTGACTCATAGTAGCCAGGAACTGAGTATACCAGTCATCGCCGGTCGGGTCTGTCATTCCGGAACCAGAAAGAGCCTTCAAAACAGTCAACTTGTCGTTCGGGCGAGTACGCCACAGATAATTCTTCGATTCGCCAGAGTTTGGAACCGTAATTGCACCTGTCGCAATGATCTCAAACTTCAGTGTTCCTTCTTTGGCCGTTGCATAGTTGCTTACCATCCAGTAGAAACGAATCTTGTCATTGCTATACGACACGTTCACGGGCGCAGTATAATTTTCATTGTTGTCGGCGTTCACATAATGGATCTGGATCGTCATCTGCATCAAGTCGACGCCATCGTAATAACGCGGCATTTCAAACGGAATAACCTGACTGTTGTTTTCCTGAGTAATATTTATCTGATTCGGATTCAGCGTAATATCTTTTCCAGAATCGACCGTAGAATAATCATTGTCCGAAAATGTATCGAACCATGTATAATTGCCACTCCGTGTGAAATCTGATTCCAACGGGTCGGCTTCCAGAGTCGCAATACCGTCGTCAGAATCAACGACCGGACGCTCGACCTCCATAGAAGCCTCCATCGTCATTACAGGATTCGCAGCGGCCATACGTCTGGATTTGTTAAAAGAAAGTGCCATCTACTCACTCCTCTCGTTTATCTCGTTAAGATTCTGCCGTCAGACTCGGGAAATACCGGTCCATCAGAGAATCCATGTAATATGTGTGTTTGGAATTTTGTGCATTGCCTTCGCCCACAATGTATGGGTAATATGGGTAATACCGGCTTAAACTCAAAGACATCGTTCCTTCTCCCAGATTGATGCTAATGCTTTTGATGATCCATTCGACCGGTGTTCTTGAATTCAGATATTTTGCCGCATATTCGATCTTTTCATTTACGTCAAGCCAGGGGACCAGCAAGATCGTAATTGAAAGACCATCAGTCAATCGTGCGCGTTTCCATAATTCGTACTCTGCCACTTCCATAGCTCGTGCATCGGTGGTATATCCTTCATAGTCTCCACCCGACAACACTTCATTGCGCCGTCCGATTTTCTCCACTGTCATTTGCGAATTATACAAGTCATCGATATTATTCGGGTCATTCACACAGATGAATTTCAAATTGTCACAATTTTCTTCCTCTTTCTGTGCTGCAATTTCTGCGGCAGTCGGGATAGTATCGACTAACTTTACCATCGCATGAGATTGTTGCTGCCCGATAAAATAAAAGCAGGATGTCGTTGCGTTATATTGGATGACATAATACTTGCCACCCTGCATAACGGTTGCATCCTGTTCGTTATCGTTTCCATCTGGGTCTGTGGTCGAAGCAAACAGCTTGGATATCTTTTGCGCTTGACCAGCTTGAACGCTTCCGTCCTCTAACTTAGAGCTGTAAGTAATACTCCAAATAATGTTCAACGCGCCTTTTTGTGTAATAGTCACAGGACATCTGAATGCAATTTTCTTGTCCGATGTAATGGATGGACCACTGCCACTCGTGCCGACAGGGAAACCAGCAGAATCAGCTGACACTGTAAGAGACAGAGTATGAGTCGAAGCATCGTAACTTGTATTGTCTGGTGTCGCATAACAATCTGCATCGATCGTTGCACCAAACACTTCAACAACATTACGCACAGAAGTATAGTCCACGCTGGCCGATTCTCCGTCCGACGTCACAAGGCTTGCAAATAAATCGCAATCCAAAACCGGCGGGTCATTGAATCCGCTCGGAATCTCTTTGCACACGAAAACATCATCGTCAAAATACATTTCAAACGGGTAATACAGGTCCCGCAGTTCTGTGAGCATCTGCCAGATCGTTGTGCCGGTGTCGTAATCCAAATCATGCGGAACTTTACGGCTCCAATAATCGATGCAGTATTTTGAGAATTCGCTCTCTTTCATAACTGCTTCAATGCTCTTGTTGATGTCTGCTTTTTTGTCGATTCGATGTGCCTGTCCTGCCAGCTGTCCAGCTAGGTCGCCATTCAGTCGGGATACCATGTCCACACAAGAAGCACTTACTGTATTCGTTGTAGAATTGTATGTGAACCCATTGGAACTAAAACTAAAACAACCCTGGTTATACCAATGAATCGAAGAGGTGTCGAAATAGCTGCCGGAAGCATTTCTCGAATACTCGTCAAAGACTTTCCCGTAAATTCGGGTAACTTGCTCCCGCCCTTCGATTACAGCAGATTGAATATCGTGCATCGAATGGTCAACATAGCGGCTGGATTTTCCATATTCCTTACGCAGTTCTGCTTCGCTCCAACCAGAGATTGCACTTACATCAACTTTTTCCAGTGTTGCACCATTCAATTTCATGCCTTCCACCGCTGCAATCATACATTTAACGCGAATCTTCTGACCGTAAATCGTCTCATCAATACCGGTAGCGTCCGCTGCTAAAATATTGTCGGGTGTCATACCGCCAGACATTGTTTTTATCTTTGCAACAAGAGCATCAAAATAATTCCAAAGGTCATTATCCAATAGTGGAATCAGTCCGTTATTTGTTTGCAATAGGGGAGTGAACGCTATATAAGGCCCAGTTTCACTATCCGTCTCATAAAGCGGGTCGTCTGAACCAAGAACCGTGGAATACGTACCAGCTTCGATTTTATAAGCTTTTACAAATTCGTTGTATCGCAGCATATTACTGGATGTCCAATCGATTTTGTCGCGGTTCAAATTGTCGATGTTGCCGTATTTCGCATAGCCGTAAGTCTTAAAATTCTGAATCTTCTGGTTGTAATATGTCACGGCATTGATGTATCGAATGTCTTGTTCGGTCAGTAGGGCAGGAGATTTATCACTGATTTTTGCTTTGGATCTTCCTGCCAGACCGATGTAGACTCGCACATTTCGACTCAGCCATTCTTCCTCTGTGATGTTAGAAAGATTGCTGTTCTTCCCCAGATACATCGTCACATTAAAGGTTCGCCGCACATCGGACTCACTGTCAATGGAGATCGAACCGTCAATTGCAACACCTTCTAAGGAGTCTATCGTCGCAAAATCTTTGTTTAATAGGTCGATTCGGCAATATACGTGAGAGGAATGATTCTTTAACAGAGCGAGGTCTTCATCTGTCGGAAGATACGTCATACGCTACCTCCCGGCTCATAAGAACTCAGTCCATTGTTGTACATATCTGCTTCACTCTCAATGCTGCCAATTTCCACAAATTCGAATTCGATCGTGCCCTTATCAACATGCTCTGAGCAGGAGACAGTCACGTTCCCATTAATGCCGATGAGCCATTCTCGGCCATCTTCCATCTTGAGCACTTTTGCCTTGGTATCTGTCAGCCAGGCACTCAGTTCGTCGCGGAACGCATTCCCACCGTCGATATCAAAGCTGTCATCTGTATGCTGGAATCGAATACCAACGCCACTAAAACTGCCAGTGTAATAATTCGCTTCACTGCCATAGAAGAGGAATGGATACTTATTACCCATCGTTTCAACCACTGCGGCAGAACGCACCTTGTTCAAGCTCTCAACCTTTGGCTCCAGTACGATTCGATAGGTCTTATCTCCATCGGTCAGCATCGCGCCGTCAAAAGAGCTCTTTACTGTTGTCTTGATATAACCAAGCTCGATTCCATTCGCGACAGGGGAGAGTGCGTACTCATATTCCGTGCCGCGCCCTGCTGCATACAGGTCCGAAAATCCAACCGTCACATAACCATTGTCGGATGTATAGACGGTAAGATCGTTAAAATCAGAGGTCGAAAGAGCCGCGCCGGAAGGGGAGATTACCTCGAATCGATAATAAGCAACTTTATCAGCGAAAGAACCGGATAACCATGTGATCGCCTCACTCGATGCCCGGAACTCACTGCCGCTGCTATAGAATTTTGTTGCTCCAAGAAACGACTTTGTGCTGGAATATGCACGGAGACCAAACTGTTTATCTATCGATCTAAAATGGTATGAGTTGATTCGTCCAATGCTGAGATAATCCGACAAAACAGAACTATTCGATGCACTCACGACACCCGATTCGTTGATGTGTTGGTTTGTCCATGCAACTTTCACGGCCAGTCGATTCAGCGCAATGCTTTCCTGATAGATCGTCATCCACTGTGCCGTGCCTTTTTTACGTCGCTTGAACCGAACTGCATTCACACCGGTGCTCTGTGTCAGATAATACTTTGCATACAAATCGATCTGTGCGCCCCATTTGTCATTGGTGGCGGTGATTTGTGCGTCTCCAATGGCTTCTGTATAGTCCGTATAGATCTGCAAAAATCCAGTATCCAGCTGGAAACCACCCACGGATTCCGCTTTTGCCCGTACATAATAGGTTGTATGATTGTCCAGTCCGTTTACATCAAAACTCTTCATGGAGTCACGATAATAAAAGCAATTCGACTGTGTGATCAATTCCTTGTTTTCGTCGTACAGGTAATACTCGTAGCGATTGATGACTTCACCCTCCGCAATGGGGTAGTTATAGCTGAAATCAAAGGAATAAGAAGGGAAATTGATGGTCTTCACCTTACCCAGTGTCAGTTCCGTAGAGGCAAGATACGGCTCAGAATGGCAGTAAAATAAAATGCGGTCGCTGTATTCAGAGAACATATTCGTCCCAGCTAAACGGCATCGAATCACGATATAATATGGGTCATGCCGATTCTTCATCAGATTTGCCGAGAGCGTAAAATTCCGCGCCAGGCCAGAACCAGTAGGTGCCACCGTACCAAACTTATAGATACCCTGGTCTGTCATGTTTGGAGCAGTTGGGTTATAACCAGTAGCCTTATCGAAGATGATAAAGGCGACAAGATCAATGTCCGCATAGGCCGCAAACTGGAACGTGACCTGTTTCGAGCCATCAAATACTCCAATTTTAGATAAGATAGGTTTCATTTTATCACCTCCGACGTGTGTTTATTTAAGATTTCACAACAAAGCAAAGTGCACCGTCTTTATTTACGGCCATCCCAAGCTCTGCGAGAAAATTTTTCAATGTAATAGCAGCCACTGCTTCATTCAGCGCGGTAACAGAATCATTTGTGTCCGAAATACTCTGTGTCAGTTCATCGTAATGGTCAGATTCCGTTGACTTGGCATCGTTCAAATCGGTCGTCAATGTGCTGATATTTGTTTTGTTTGTCTTTACCTGGTCACTGGCCGTTTTCAAATCAGCCTGCAACGTTTCAATATTTGTTTTGTTGGTGCCGACCTGTTTCTTTGTTTTGTTGTAATCCCAAGCCGTAAACGAGCCGACATTTCCTTGAATCTGTTCTACCGAATCTTTTACATTTCCGATGGCTGTTTTATTGTCAGAAACACCCTGCGACAGCTCATTGTAGTGACCTGTTTCGACATCGATATGAGTGTTCAAAGCCGTATTGACTTCTTCTGCGCGGGTGTCATCCGTATATCTGGTCGCAAGAATCCAATCGTCCTTGTTATATGCCTCTGTATCGCCGCGTGATTTGATGCAGACATACAGGTCTCCGGACTGGCCCTCTGTCCAAAAGTCTCCCGCGTTGTACATCGGTGTTGGCTTTTGTGTGAACGTCTGACTTTTCGAGTTCGCCGTATCACGAGCATAGGTCGCCATGGATAGCGCATTGATTAGGCCGGAATCTGTGATTCGCACCCACTCATAACCCTCGCCAGTGTCTGCCCAACGAAAACAGTGATTCTTTCGGACATTCTGATACAAGTCACCATCGTGCGCTTTCTTTTGCTCGTCGGTCGTCCAATCTGTAGAAGGGTCATTCGAGCCGTTTTCATTGGGGTCTTTATATCGGTAGTACGTTGTAATCGTGTTATTAATCTGGGACTGAACTTCTTTCTGTTCGGAATCCGCTTTGTCCGATAATTTTTCCAAGTCGTTGCCGAGCTGTCCGACAACCGATTTGATACTTAATAGTTCAACATTGGTATTACCCTCTGTCACAACGATGTTTCGGAAGTTTTTCTGCAATGCCGTCACAACAACTTTTTGTCCCACGCTATATTCATGAGAACTTGTAAAACGATACACGCCACCAAATGCGGCTACCTTATATAAGGTCCCAGCTTTTTCTGTGATGACACCATACGTAGAGGTATCAAATTTTGCTTCGTCTACAGCTTTTCGTGCGGCAGAAGCAGTTTCTTCAACCAAGATATCAAGTGCTGATTTTTCTGACATGTTCTGCCTCCTGAAAAAATAAAAAGCCGACCCGCTGGGCCATCCCAGTGGTATCGGCATTGTGTATAAATATTCGATTTAGCGCTTATTCCATTCCTGCGCCATTCGGGTCGAGAAGTTTTTCTTGATCTCAGAAGCCAGATCCTCAGAGTTGCCAACAGGATTGTTGATCACAATATTACCAGTCGAGAAACTGGTGTTGCCAGTGCTCTTCGTAGTAATCGCCTGAGAACCATATTTTGCCATCTGTTCAGAGAACCACTTGTTCGGGTTGCCGCCCATCTCAAACAGTTTCGATGTAATGTCAGCAGGCACCACACCATCACCAGTTTCAAGATAGGTATAACGACCAGACTGTGGCTTACGGACCAGAAGCTCAGGGCCAAGCTCGTCAACATTGGCGAGGTGACTCTTGGATGCAGACTTTAAGCCGGAAGCGTGTTTACCAAATAGACCGCTAAAGAAATCCTTTGCGGCATTTCCAACGTACTTTATGGCTTTCCCGCCTGCTTCTACAAGCGAACTGACCGGATGTGTGACTGTATGAACCGCATTCTGTAAGAAGTTGTTCTTCGATTTATCTTCTGTGTTATATTTTGTAATCGTGTCAAGCAAAGTGCCAACTGGATTTAGCACCCATTCATACCATTCGTGTCCCGTATTCTTTGCAACTTCTTCCGAATCGGATGCTTTTTTGTTGACATCATCAATTGCGCTGGCAATCGCACTGAAACCTGCCGATGTCGAGTTGAGGTTTGTATTGACGGAATTGACGGTATCAGAGCAACCCTGCTTTGTAGCGAGGTAAGCCTGATCCATTGTCCACTGCATATTCTTCGACAGATTTGTAGCACCCGGCTCCACATTCTTCCAAGCATTGTCCGCGTCAGTTTTCAGTGTACCTTCCGCACCAAATGTAGCATTGCTCTGAGAAGTAATTTCTGCCCAAGCTGTCGAGAGCTTGTCTTTCGGGTTGTTTGCCAAATTGCTGACACCCTGTTCCACAGCACCCCAGCCAGAATCAAAACAGGCACGGGTATCATAGAGCATCTTCTCAGCACTTCCGCTGGAATCCGCCCATGCTTTACTCAGTGTCTGGTAAGTACCATTTGCTAAATTCTGAACGCCACCGCCGCACTGCCCCCAGCTGCCGACCATCGTATTACGGATTGTATTCATTGCCTGAGTGCAGCTATCAGAAGAGGACTTGTATGCGGAATTTAGCGTATTTGCGGTTTCCTGAGACATGCCAGTAGAAGTAGCATAGACGGCATTCCAACCAGAAGTGTAAATGCTTTGCATCGACTGGAACAAACTCTTTGTGATGTCATTCAGCTGGTCAGAACTCATACCGGCGTTGCTGTCGATCGCATCGTAAGTCTGATTCACCAAGGTTTCCATCTTACTGAACATTTCAGAGCTGATCGAGGTGATTTTATCTTTGCTTACACCAGTCTCTTTTGCCACAGAAGCCCACGTACTTTCAAACGTAGACCGCATCTTGTTCATTGTATCGATGGTTTTGCTCTTTGTGCCGCTCAACAGTTCCGAAGTAGAAGAATACTCTTTTGCGCTCTTTGCAATACTGCCAGAAACACCGGAGCTGAAGCTGCCCAACAGTTTGCCCAGATTGAACTTGCCAAACATGGTCTTAACTCGACCGAGGATGGTACCAGCAGCAGTCGTAACGCTTGTTGAACCGCCCTGGAACGAGTCATTCATGGAGTCGATCAAGTCTTCTGTGCTCATCTTCACACTATTCCATGCAGAAGAGAAGGTGTTCACAACAGAGCTTGCAAGAACCTGAGAAGCCTTTGTAACAGCTCCTTCATCGACCTTGCCTTCCACAACGTCTTTCGCTGCAGAAGCACCAAGGATCTTACCGACGTTTTCAGTCAGCCACTTGAGCGGGTTCTTACCGATCGTCATCAGATTCTCTGTCTCGTTTGCAGGGATAACACCGTCGCCCTTTTCGAGATAGGTCATCCGACCAGTCTGTGGCTTGCGGACGATAATTTCGTCGCCTTCTTCGTCAACATTGTTCGGAGCAGACTTCTTGATCTTCTTATCGCCTTTTGCCTTTTTGCCCCAGTTCCACGGCCAGATCTTCCAACTGCCGATACCCTTCTTGTCAGGAACAGAACTAGGAGGATTAGTATTATCATCGCCTTCTTTGAACTTCACGCCGAAAACTTTGAGGATACTCTTGATGGTACTCCAGATGTTGTCCAGCATTACACCAAGGCCAGTCGCATAGTATAGGGATTTCGCACCATATTCTAATTTTTGCCATAGACCTTCGCCCTCAGCAGCCATCTTGGCATATTGAACCGACTTATCCCAACCCTCAACAGGGGAGAGATGATAGAGAACATTACCAACACTGCTTACAATCTTCTCACCAGTGGTGCTATTTTCATCCGCCCAGATCTTGGTGTTTTCTTTGCTGATTTTACCAAACTGCTGGACGGCGTTATTTACAGCGACTGCAATGAGGGGACCAATGACCGGGATAGCAGAACTGCCTCCCGACAGAGCTGTTCCAATAGAACCGATTCCAGTTTTTACAGTAGTGGCAATTGTCCCTAAGACACCTTCAGAACCACCTAAGCCACTGATTAAAGTTCCAGCTTTTTCAATCCCAGTTTTGATAATTCCACCAAGTCCGGTTCCGCTAGTCTCAGTAAAGAAATTACTTGCCCCTTCACCAACGGCAGTCCAGAGATTCGAGAATGCCTTGATAATCGGGTTATTCGGATTCGCTTCGAGAGCAGCACTGAGCTTACCAGAGAACCACTCACCAGTTTGATTGAGAGCTGCACCTAGACCTTCTTCAGAAGCAATATTGAAGAATTTGCCAATCTTACTGAGTAAACCGCCATTAGAAAACAAACCAGTCAGTCCGCCACCGTCTGTGCTCTTTCCAAGCGTACTAATCCAGGTCAGCACATTGTTCAGCGTCTCAAGTGTTGTGACCAGCTTCTCAATCTTGGTGATAATTTCGTTGATATTCGTGACGACCTGTGTGGACTTCATGTTGCCGAGGATAGAGTTTTTCCAATTTTCATTGTAAGAAATCATATCATCGTAGGTCATCTTGTCGAATTCTGCGAGATATTTCTTCTTCTTCTCGTAATCCTCAAAATTGGAACCAATCTGCTCATAGCTTTCCTGGACGGCCTTTTTTAACTTATTCAGTCGCTCAATTTCGTCCTCTTTGCGGTTCTTTCGAATCGTGTCATCCAGTGTAGACTGTGCATCACGAACGGCGTTCTGGTCAGCCTCCCATTCGAAGCCACTTCCGCCTGCATGATAAACATGGACAGTTTTATTAGCCTTAGCCTTTTCGAGTGCGTCCTGAGCTTTGGAGAGTTCAATGGCTCGTTCCTGAGCATCATTCTGTTCATTCAGTGCATCGATTCTCTTGTCAATCACTTCAAGCCATGCGTCACCCTGAATCTTGAGGTCATTGGATTTGTCCGTATTAGCCTGTTCAAAAACGCCAACAAGGTCGGTAAGGAGAGATTTAATGTTCGACAGCGTGTCTTCGAAATTCTTGGCAGAATCTGTAGCCATTGTAAATCCGTCGCCGGACTTTTCAACAGCAGCTTTTAGCTCACGAAGACGTTGAGCGAGAGCTTTCGTTTCGTCAGCAACATCATACTCAGCAATCATTGCATCAAGCTTTGCAATGAACAAATCCTTATACGCCTTTGTGTTAAACTTCAGCTGCCCCTCTTCAAGACTTAGACACTTGATGTAGTCGTCGTCTAGGCTCATAAGCTTCTGATAATTGTCGATGCTTAAACCGCCATAAGCGTTGTACTCTTTGACAATATCAGAAATATCAGAGAACCCACTCTGGAAATGGTCGATTCGATCCGTCGCGTACTGCAAAGAAGAACCAATACCATCAATGTATTCACGAATACTTATTACTTTCTGAGAAATTTTAGCAGCGGCATCTTCAAAGCCTTGAGCAAGATATTCACCAGCTTCTCCGCCGGTTTCTCTAGCAGAAGCCGCCAATTGCGCAAGATGGTCAGCAAACATCTGCCTAAAAGCATCGCTATTATAATCGATTTCGCCAGTCTCAGGATTCAAAGCATCCTTGTAAGCCGGATTGGTAAACAAGTCGGTCTTATCATACAGATCCCGAATTGCTTGATACTTCTTCTCAATAGAATCCGCATCCAAGAATCCAAAGTCATTATCTTTCTTCTTTGTTCCAACATCATACAGCCCAGAAAATGCGGATTTTATAGCGTCCGCCTTTTCCTTGGCTTCATCCATCGCAGTGCCGTAACCCTTGATAGCGTCAGTAAGTTGCTCAAAAGAGATGGTTGTTGTATCTACATTCTGATCAAGATAATTCAGAATTTTATTCATCTCATCAGCTGATTTTCCGCCATCTTTTGCGGCATTCGCTTCCTTGAGTTGTTCTTTCACAAACTTACGGAACTGCTCTACATTGATTTGGAGCTTATCGCCTTGCTTTGTTAGGCAAGCCGTGAACTTATCATCCAGACCAATCAAAGACTTTGCTGTGTCAGCACACAGATAACCATACTGGTTATACTCCTTCATTGCCTTATTTAAGGTATCGAAGGCAGAAGCCACATCAGTTACAGATTTGGCAGTATTCTTATTCCGGTTCTTGGTTTCCTTATCAAAACCATTCATGTGCTGACGGAACTTATCCGAATTACCCATGATTTGGTCAACAGTTGCGTCCAAAATATCTAAACCAGAAGCAAGGCCAGCATAGACTTCTTTAGTCTTTTCTGGGTCAATAGACCATGCTGCATCTCCATTTGCCAAGAACTCTTGTGCTGCAGCGGCTGTCATAGATGCTTTTGCAAACTCACCAAGGGCAGGACAGACCCGTTCAGTCAAAGCTGTTGCTTGGTCTTCTGTTGCCTTGGTTGCATCCTCGACAGCATCCTTCTTTTCGCCCTGAGCAATCTTTGCAAGCTCCGCATTTGCCTTCTCAACAAGAGCCATGGCCGCAGACTGATACTGAGCGGCAATCATACCCTGATACTTCTCGGTATTCACCTGAAGCTGACCATCAACGAGTTCGAGACAACTCAGATACTCGAAGTCTTCATTAAGAAGAGTCTGAAGAGTATCAGCACTTAAATAACCGTATTTGTTATATTCCTCAATAGCAGTAGTGGCATTTTTATATGCTGATTGAATTTCATCGATTTTAGAGGAAACGTCCTCCATCTTCTGAGACGCTTGAGCAACTGCGTCAGCAGTTTGTGGAACAATTAACCCGACCTCACTTAAAATATTAACAAAAGACTGGATTTGATCTGTGTTAAAACCTTTTGAAGTCATGAATTCTTTGATTTTGTCAATGGCGGCTAATTGAGTGTCATTTAACCCATCAATGCCATTACCATTCAACAAATCAACAAGTTTGCTTGCATCGAAATCTTGAATAGAATTTGCAAGAGTTCCAATTGCGCCCTTTACAGCACGAGCATTTGTTGTAGTGAGAATTAAGATTGTTTCAAGTTCTTTTTGCTTGGAAATATTATTATCTATTGCTGTAGAAGAATCTCGATAAGATTCGACTTGATCCTTTAGTCCAGCGCGATCATTTTTAAAGGCATCATACAGACCGGAAGAAGCACGCTCGGCGTCACTGTATTTCTTCGTAATAATATCAAGAGCCTGCCCAAGTTCATCATAGTGCTTTGCTACAGATTCAGGATCGTTCTGGTCGTAGTTATCAAAATTTAAAGTATCGGCATCTGCATTATAACTCCAACCAAATTTATTCGCCAACTCTTGAGCCATTTCGGAGTCATAAGAATCGACAGAATGAACATCATTTGCTTGCTTCTTTGCAGTCTTAGTAAGAGCTTTGCCTTGATTGTCTTTATTCTGAATTAAATCAGACTCCTCATCCCGTAATTGCTCCAATCGAATTTGACGGATGAGTTTTAACTGGTCTTCGTATTTTCCATTCTGAAGATCTATTTGATCAATTTGGTCTTGGGCGATACCATTTTGTTCTTTTAAGAGCTCAAGGATTTGCTCTTGAATATCTTTGGCTTGGTCGCTATCTTCTGAACTCCATCCAGATTTATCACCAAGTTCTTCGTAAGAATTTTCAAGTTCTTTCAATGAAGAAGCCAACTGGTCGGCTGCTTGGACTGCTTCTTGCGACTGCTTAATTGCATTCTCTACACGCTGAGTGTAGTTTTGCCATGCAGATACTGCTTTTGTTACAAGCAACGTGACAAATCCAGCAAATGCCACGTTAAGGGCAACTGTCGCTGCTTTAAGCAGAATCATAGCGCCTTCTGTTGCAATAACGCCACCTTTACATTCAACAAGATATCTGATAAACTTAATGATAGAGCCACCAGCGATGTCATTTTCCTTTGCATAGTCATCAACCGCATCAGATAAAGAGAAGAACTTGTTTAGTATGCTGTCAATTTTAGGTGCTACAGTACCGTTCTCACTAGAAAAGAAAGTAAATATCGATTTTGAGGAGAGATGAAATCATGGAGAAACATGTAAAGTATTGCCCGTATTGCAAGAAGTACCAGCCAAGCACATTTTATGATTGCGCATTTTGTCTAAGAAAACTTTGGCTTCTGAAAGATTGGGAAGAAACCGAGGATGAAGAAAAGGAAGATTGGCTAAAATATCCTATGCCCGCAAAGGACATTTCTGGGATGGATTCAGATCTTGTTAAAAAGAATCAAAATGAAGCGACCGCCTATGACACTAAAATCAAAGCAGAAATTCAAGAAAAATTAGATGAAGAAAGAAGAAAAGCCGAAGAGGAAGCAGCGAAACCTGTCTACACCCCAAAATGCCCCACGTGCGGCTCGCCCGACCTCGAAAAGATCGGCACAGCCTCCAAAGTTTTGGACGTGGCATTCTGGGGCTTCGCCAGCGGGAAGGTAAAGAAAACGTTTCACTGTAATAATTGCGGATATGAATGGTGATAAAAGAAAAGCCCTCTACCGGTTTGGTAGAGGGTTAATTGTGTTGTGTTTATCTCAAAACATACTTTGCAGTTTTTGACTCAGTGTTTGGATACAAAATTTCAAATTGCTTAACTCGCTTTGTTGGAACGCATAAAACAGCATCAGTGTATGGCTTTTGTGCAGCCTCATCCATATCTTTTCCAGCAGGCGTTTTTGCATAGCAATAATTCGTCAGTGTAATATACTCATCGTCTGCATTCTCAAACAATCCAAGAATATATGTGTCATCATCCATATGGAGTGTAAGCAAGTTTCCTTCTGGATCGAGATGCCTTGTCCAAACATTGTCACCAGAGTCAACACCAAGAAATTTCGACACATTGCGTCTTACACAAATCGAATTCTTTCCTTTATAAAAAACGATAGCTCCGATGATTCCAACTAAAACGTACACAACAATTATCGGAAATCCAGCAATTGTAAACCGTCCTAGCAAACGGTCAGCGTAATCCACACAGTATTTAATTACGAAACCAATGGCAATACTAAGAGTGAGATATCCTTGGTATTCCATTTTCCGCAAGGATAACTTAGAGTAACACCATACGCAAATAGCACCTGGAACAAAGATATTGAAAAGTGTCTCTACATTATTTATTAGTTTGATTATCTCTGTCATCTGCTCCTCCTTCTTGATTATAATTTGAATGATTGTCGCTATGATTTCTCAAATATGTTTCCAGTGGATTTGCAGAACTACCATTCCCTGAATATGTATATTCAGTCGGTTTCCGATTACTGTAAGTCGAAATTTCATAATCCGGCACATGCTTCTTATTGTTTTCCATGATTTAACACTCCTTTTACAAGAGTGTATCACGGTTCAGAAATAGTGTCAACTAAACTTTGCTACACAGTGTTCTACAATAATCCAAAACAGAGATTGACAAGATATTACGATATATCCTATAATAGATGAGCAATCACTATGTACTATGCTAAAATTCCAACTGAAAGGAGGTCGCCAGTTATGACGCATAAAGAATTTAATGAAATCTTAGAGACTGAAACGAACAACGGTATCGATCTTTTAATGCAAAAAATGCGAGGACTCAAGGGGAAATCTCAAACTGAGCAGATAGCCAATATGATTTGTTTAAGTATGGGCGCTACAATTAAAATTATAATAGCCATACTTAAACAGTGCGGCGTTATCAAATTCGAAGACTAAATAGCAAACGCCCGGCCTCCCAGCAGTAGGGAAGTCGGGCTTTGTTTTATGATGATACCTTACTTCAAAAGTTCAGCGATATCTTCAACAGTCATGCCATTGGCCAGTGCATTGGCAACAATATCTTCTGCCTTTTTGCGGTTCAGTTCCACTGCAATCTTTTCGTCGGCATCAGCCTTTTTCTTTTCGAGCTTCACAATCTCTTTATTGAGCTTTTTCAACTTTGCATCTTTTGCTTTTCTTTCAACATTCAGTGCGGCAATATTCGAGCCGATAGATGCGATTTCTTCAGCGATAGATTTCGCTGCGGCATTTTTCTTAGCGATCTGCGCTGCGTAATCAACACCGTCAAGAACCTTTGTTTTGTTCTTGCTTCCTTTAGGTCTAGCCATAATAAAACACCTCCGTATATTTTGATGCGCGATTGTAATATTATTATAACCAGAATATCGTATGTAGTCAACGAATATCACATATCATTATCCGATTCTACAGTAGTTAAATTTGCTTTTAGCTCTATTGGAGCAGTATTATGGGTTTGAGCTTTGTGACTTTCTACTATTGTATTAAAATCGTTTTCTTGAATTGCTTTAACAATATCGGTTATATATTGTTCATCATTTTTAGGAAAAGCATATTTGGTGATAATTTTAGCTAGGCCGAAAATCAATCCAGAAAAACTAACAAAAGCAGAACAAAACCCAACCATTGAACCAATATCAGAAAACTTTTCTGGATGAAAAGATATTTGACTCGTTAGGAATAGAAGCCCAATTAAACAACTAAATACAAATACAGAGCAAATTCCACAGATACCCAGCTGACAATATCTTTTGACTACACCTTTTCGCAAATAGGAATCATAATATGCATTTAAAAGCTTAGTAATAGTACTATCACGTTCACCTTGTTCGCTTGTTTGGAACGGGTCCTTATAAGACGAAGAAAAGTCATCATCTGTCTGTTCTTCCAAAGACTCTCGCAAGGCATCTGTAATTAACCCTATCTCGTCTGAGGTTAGCTGTTGGTCACCACCTTGTTCTAGTTTCGAATAAATTTGCGACAATTGATTTTTGGTAATGCTTTTACTCATTACTGAATCCCCATTGCTTGAACTTCTTCAATACGACGATATGCAACAGAACTTGATACTTTAAAAGTTTCGCTTAATTTTTCGGAAGCGTCTATTTTATCAGAAACATTTAATGATTGTAAAGTTTTATTTCCTAAAATTTTTTTCAGCTCATTAGCTACAGTAGGATATGGCATAAGAAGACATGCTGCAAAATAATCAATCCTGTTTTCACGCTCTGACCTATTTCCATGATGATTTGAATTGGTGATTCGTCGCTCAATATGCTCTCCAACCGTTGTGAAACGATCACTCATAACGTAGTGACCAAGCTCGTGTGCAACAACAAATCTTTTTTGTTCTGTTGTCAGTCTGGAGTCAACAACGATAAGTTTAGAATATTTTGTTCCAAGTTGTTTCTCGCCGGACTCATCATATGCAATGATTCCTTGAACATCGCTTGGAAGGGCAGCGGTAGCAACAACAAAACCATATTTCATTGCTAATTGGACAATACCAATGCTTTGACAGTTCAATAATTCATTCGCCTCAAGAACATTTTCAGCACTTTTACGCGCAGTTGCATATACTTCTTTTTCTTGCCACACTCCATCAACTTTTTCAAATATATTCTCAATATGTCGATTCATTAGCACATCCATATGTTCACCTATACAAAACACATAGACAAACATAAAATCACCTCATCAACAAAATATCACGCATACCTTGCAAAAAAAGTAAATTTTATGTAAGTCGTTTCAATTTTTAAATAAAATTATACCAAATCAAATATTATACTAACATATCCTCCTTCTGTCAATACTATTTTACACTGAAATCATGAATTTTGCAACAGTTCATCACAAGATGAGATTACAAATTGGTTACAAATGATCTCTTATTTATTTCACGCCAGAGAACAGCGTGTCTCCTCATTCCACCTACTTCTTTAAGTCGTCTGATTACGTCTGAGGTGGACTTCTGAACTTTCGTCCAGAACTGACTATCCTTCCAGTG
>ERZ1034713.248-NODE-248-length-34733-cov-48.692543_pt1 | contig 34733 bp, 26 predicted proteins | sample MGYA00520692_ERZ1034713 | MGnify/ENA primary metagenome ERZ1034713 (study PRJEB33766, sample SAMN09781717) | gut metagenome | biome: gut microbiome | host: Homo sapiens | place: Madagascar | study: EMG produced TPA metagenomics assembly of the PRJNA485056 data... | reverse complement strand
GCTTTGGGAGCAGGAGGCCGCGAGTTCGAGTCTCGCCACTCCGACCACAAGAAAAACCACGATATAACGTCAGAATATTGGCGTTTGTCGTGGCTTCTTTGTTCATCTTCTGGCGGTTTATCGCTGGGAATGAGCCCTATTTTTGCCTTATCAGGCGAAAACATATAGCAATTTTCAAAATTAAAGCGCATAGCCGCATGAACGAAACCAACCGGAACAGTTAGAAGGAGAAACATTCTGAAAGACGTGTTGGATTGCATTCGGAAGAGTGTCGAGAGTCCGTGCCTTGAATTTACGCAGGAAAGCCTTCACCTTCGACCAAAGTTTTTCAATGGGATTCAGATCGGGACTATACGGTGGAAGATAAATATATCGAACACCGGAGTCGTCCAGCAGATTTTTCACTGCCTTTGCATGGTGCGACTTCATATTATCCATTATGAGAACAGAATTACCGTTCAGATGAGGCAGCAAATCAGTTTCCAGATACCGCTTAAACCTCTCCACAGTCGTTCCACCTGAGAAAGTCGTATAGTGTAATGTCCCGTCTAACTGGATAGAGGAAAGAATCGTCGTATTCTTCGGCTTGGAAAGCGGCGTAGAGTCAACGGCTCGACTTCCACCAAATGAATAGGCATACCGCCTTGTCATATCTGTATTGCAACCACTTTCATCCAGAAATACAAGGTCACTTGCCTTGAATCCAGACATAAGGCCGTTCCAGTCTTTTCTCTTCTCGGCCACATCGGGGACGCTCCTGTTCACTGGCATGAATAGACTTCTTTTTGCGGCGATAACCCAATTGCCGAATAGTTTTTCGGACAGCTTCATTGCTGACAGTAAGGTGAAGAGTCTCAATGATCTCCTGCATTGTTATGTTCGGTCTGGTTTTTACAAGCTGGTTGATATTTTCAACTTCTTCCGGAGTCAATGCCGGTTTTCTTCCACGAAGGTAAGTTCGAGTTTCAATTGAGCCGGTTTCATCCAAACGCTTTTTCAGGCGGTAGACAGTACTCCGATTCACGCAGTAATTCCTTGCTACTTCCCGGATATTATGACTTCTTTCCAATGCTTGAATCAATAGTTTCCTTGCCTCGTTGTGCAACATTTGAATCGCCTCTTTGACTTGATTCTACATCTTTTGTCAAGTCGTTGCCCTATTTTTCTGGATTGCTATATATTAAACTGAACCCGGTTGTTCAGAAGAAAATCTCCCTTCTGGACGAACGGGGTTTTGTGCCGGAAAAGGAACTCTGCTTGAACCAGCTCCCCGTGGAATACCAGCCCGATGCCCCCGCACTGACCAAGTGGCTGGAATTTCTGGACGGTCTGCTCATCCCGGAGGACATTCTGACCTTGCAGGAATATCTCGGCTATCTTCTGATCCCGTCTACCAAGGCGCAGAAGATGCTGGTCATGACCGGCAAGGGCGGCGAGGGGAAGTCCCGCATCGGCTTGCTGCTGAAGAAGCTGTTCGGGGAAGCCTCTCACTCCGAATCCATCCTCCGCATCGAAACGAACCGCTTTGCCAGCGCAAACCTTGAGTACAAGCTGGTCATGGTCGATGACGATCTGAACATGGTGGCTCTGCCCGAAACACGGAACATCAAGTCTATCGTCACCGCCGAAGACCGGCTGTGCATCGAGCGGAAGAACAAGCAGGCTGTCCAAGGTCTGCTGTACGTTCGTTTCATCTGCTTCGGCAATGGCAACCTTGTGGCTGCTCACGATGACAGCAACGGCTTCAATCGCAAGGACAGCCGCTTTACATCTATCAGAAACAGCATATTTGCGATATGCAATCCAACGAATGTTGCAAACGATATAAACGTTGGCTTGCGATGGCGCAGGCAGATCCTGATTTCAGTGAAAGACCGGGACCCTGCCCGCCACACCCGCGCAAGAACCAATAAACGCACGAAAGCCCCGGCCGGAGCCGGGGCTTTCTGTTTGCCGCAAATACCTGTTACAGCAGGATGTATTTCAGGATGAACAGAATGGTCAGCACATACATCAGGGGGCTGATCTTCTTCTCCTTGGCCTTGCCGGTGATGACATTCAGCAGGGTCCAGGAGATGACACCAATGGCGATGCCCTCAGAGATGCTGTATGCAGTGGGCATTGCCAGGATGGTCAGGAACGCAGGAATGCCCTCAGCAGGATCGTCGAACTCGATCTTCAGGGCAGAACCCATCATGTAGAAGCCAACGATGATCAGGGCCGGAGCGGTCGCAAAGCTGGGGATGGTCAGGAACAGGGGGCTGAACACCACAGCCAGCAGGAACAGCACACCGGTGGTCATGGAGGTCAGGCCGGTGCGGCCGCCCTCGGTCACGCCGGAAGCGCTCTCGACGAAGGTGGTGGTGGTGGAGGTGCCCAGCACGGCACCGGCGCAGGTGGCGATGGAGTCGGCCATCAGCGCGCCCTTGATATTGGGCAGCTTGCCCTCCTCATCCAGCATGTCGGCCTTGGAAGCAACACCGATCAGGGTGCCCAGGGTATCAAACAGGTCAACGAAGAGGAAGGAGAACATAACGGCGAAGAAGTTCAGGATGCCCACGCCGGAGAAATCGGTCTTGAACACCTGACCAAAGGTCTTGCCCAGAGCAGAGAAATCGAAGCTGATGAAGCTGGTGGGGATGACACTGTACATGCCGGCATCGGGGTTGGGGATGTAGATGCCGGTCAGCTCGCAGAGGATGCCCAGCACCCAGGTGATGAGGATGCCGTACAGGATGCCGCCCTTGACTTTTTTGACCAGCAGGACGGCGGTGATAAGCACGCCCACCAGAGCGAGGATCGCACCCACGCCGATGCTATGGAAGGTCTCACCCTTAAAGTGCTGATAGGTGACAAGGGTGGAATCGCTGTTCACGATCAGCTTTGCGTTCTGAAGGCCGACGAAAGCAACGAACAGGCCGATGCCCACGCTGACAGCGCTCTTCAGGGTCATGGGGATGGCATTGAAGATGGCCTCACGCACATTGGTCAGGCTCAGCACGATGAAGATGATGCCCTCCACAAAAACGGCCATCAGGGCCAGCTGCCAGCTGTAACCCATGGTCAGGACGACCGTGTAGGAGAAGTAGGCGTTCAGGCCCATGCCGGGAGCCAGAGCGAACGGATAGTTGGCCAGCAGAGCCATCAGGGCAGTGCCGATGAAAGATGCCAGCGAAGTTGCGATCAGGACCGCATTGGCATCCATGCCCGAAGCGGACAGGATGCTGGGATTGACCGCAAGGATGTAGGCCATCGTCATAAAGGTGGTGACACCCGCCATGAGTTCGGTCTTGACATCGGTGTGGTTTTCTTTCAGGTGAAAGATCTTTTCTAACATGAAAGTTCCTCCTGTGTTATAGCAAAAATAAAAACAGCCGCGTGGGAACCGGCGGAAAGAACAGCTCCCATTGTAGCAGAACCGTTCCCACCTGTCCATGGACGAAACACAGAAAATTCACGAAAAGTTCAAACTTTCTTGTATGGGTATGACTTATCCGAAGGCTTTTTGGCGTTTTATGGAAATTTTTACAGAGTGGACATCGAAGATTTCATCAACCTCCGAGATCTTAAAATTTTCCGTCATAATAAAAGCTGCTCACAGGCATATTGCGCGCTTCATGCTGTTCCCGCGTGCTGACCCTTATATACCCATAGTCTGTATTTGATTTGCGATAAAATCGACCTCTTATTCACAAAAAAGCGCCCCCGCTCACTGCGATCTTACTGATATGTACCCCTAATACTGTGTGTCCAGTATTAGGGGTACATATCATCCCGCCGGTGTGCAAAAAGTGTGCAAAGGTGTGCAAGCATCCAGAAAAAGGAAAATCCCACGAGGAATCTTACGATTCTTCGTTGGATTTTGGTGCGCTCGAGGGAACTCGAATCCCTGGCCCTCTGATTAAAAGAGCCCACCGGGCAGAACACTCTGATTTTAGAAGTTTCGGGTTTTCGTTATTTTTGTGCAAAGCATCGTGATTTTCCGCCCGGCAATTTCTGCACCCTTTGTCGTATTTTGCAAATCAGAGTGCCCATTGCATCCCTTGAAACCGTGCAAAAACAGTGCAGAAACCGTGCACTTACTCTGGGACAAATGAAAAATGATGATTTTTGATCCATGACTTGGTGGCGATTTGAGTGACCACAAAGGTAAATTTGATACACGGAAAGAAGAATGCCCACTCGTCTGAGGAGTTCTCAGGGGAGTGGGCATTCTGTGTAGACAGTTAATATAATTTCGATTATGATAATTCAAATTATATTAACTAAACCATAAAAGCGAACTTTTCTATTCTTTCACAAACCTATAAACACCAAATTGTTCTTTTTTTACAAATCCGTACTCTCTCATTTGACGAACTACCACACGTGCCCTTGCCTCTTTTACTTCAAATACATTTTCAACATTATTTGTGTTGAATGTATATCGGTAGCCATATTTTTTGAACAATTTTGTAATTTTCACTTTTGTGCTATTAGCTAGTGGGAGTGTATCAACCATTTTACTGAAATCCGCAATTTCTTTATCTCGTTTAGCTTCTGCCTGCATCAAAGTCGATACTTTTTCCTTGGAAGTCGATACATCAAGTGGTGAGGTCGATACTTTTTTCTCAGAAGTCGATACTTTTTCACTATCGCTTGCCACACTTTCCATACTGATCTGTGCCGGAGTCGCTACACTTCTATTCGGCAGTGTGACGATAAAGAAATCCGAATCTGAGTAGAAAGTCGGCTTCTGGGCTACTTCCACATAAGAGTTCAGGATGCGGTCAATACCGCTGCCACGGCGCTCCATAAAGCCAAGCCGCGAGAACACATCCGAGATCACCTGATTGCGCCGCATAGACGGAATATGCCGGATATCCATATCCTGCACCCTGCGGCCATTCATCATGCCGCCCGGTGAAGTGATTTCCAGCCGATCATCAAACACTTCCACATGAATCTCCGAACCAAGAATCTGATAATTCCGATGGATCAGCGCATTGACCAGCACCTCACGAACGGCCTTATACGGGTAATCACTGCGTTCTTCGCGGGTCATACCACGGATGCTCCACGGGTTTTTGCTGTTGTTGCGAACAAAATCTTCCGCATTTTGCAGCAGCGTGATCAGACTTGCACCCTGAAATTCCTTGTCATCCAGAGCATCTTCTTCAATGCTGCCCTTGTAGTTGCCTTTCCAGCGAGTGCAGAAAATACGGGATTGTTTCAGAACGCCCTGATCGCAAAGCAGCAGACCGCCATTCGTGATTTGTCCATCATCTGTTACCAATCCTGCGGATGGCAAGTCTTTTTCGAGGTCGAAATCCTCTTTTTTCAGATTTTTAAACGTCGCGGCCAGCAGTGTAAAACTGACATCACCCACTCGATAAGAACTGGGCAGGGCATCAAAAGTCTGGTTCATGCCCTGCAAAATCAATTCGTTCAGTTCCCGTGAAGTGGCTTCTTCGGACTGGTCGCCATGCCGCACATAGGCCGTATGGGAACCGTCAAAGGCATAATAATATGGATACGCCGGGCCGCCCTGTACTTCCAGATCAACGCAGGACTTGCCCTCTATTTCGACCTCCCGCACCCGATAGCGTGGTGTAGGGTCAATGCGGACCTTAATAAGTTCCGTCAATCTGCTCACCACAGCCTGCGGATTTTCTAATCCTACGACCTCGCGCGGCTCATTCTTTACACCAAAAATCAGGTGTCCGCCCTCGGTATTGGCAAATGCCGATACGGATTTCAGCCAGCTGCGCGGCTTTTTCTCTTCAAGACGTTCCTTGTAATCAACATGAGAGGCTTCAATGTAATGGTCGAGGGGGAAAGGCATGGTATCACCTGCTCGCTTCTTAATCTTTAGCGTTTGTAAATTCATTATACCTTATTTGAAGGCCAAATTCAAAACTTTTTATCTGTTTCGTGCCTGCTGAGCTTTTCTGCCTGAGCAACGATTGATTTTCCAACCTGATTAGAGTATCATTAAAATGAATTGTTGTATCTTGTCGTTGAAAGTTAATTTTCGCTTTAGTCAATCGATTGCGGGGACTTTTCTATGAAAATTCTGGATAATATCAACCATACTGTTCGGGAAGATTTACAGGATACTATGCAGAAAGGGAGCCGCGTGTCCATTGCTGCGGCCTGTTTTTCCATTTATGCGTATCAGGAATTAAAGAAACAGTTGGAAGAAATCGCGGAACTTCGCTTTATTTTTACTTCACCGACCTTTGTGCAGGAAAACACGCCAAAAGAGCGGCGAGAGTTCTATATTCCGAAATTGACCCGCGAAAAGAGCCTTTACGGCACAGAATTTGAGGTTCGCTTGCGGAATGAACTCACTCAAAAAGCACTGGCGAAAGAATGTGCCGACTGGGTGCGACGGAAAGTAAAATTTCGTTCCAATGTCAGTGGAGAGCAAATGCCCGGTTTCATGACGGTTGGTGAAAGTTCCTATATGCCAATCAGTGGGTTTACAACGGTCGACCTTGGTTGTGAACGCGGAAACAACGCATACTACCCTGTTCAGCGAACCGAAGCCTTTGAAAACGGCCGTTACTTTTTGTCGCTGTTCGATGAAATCTGGAATGATTCTTCCCGACTTCAGGATGTTACAGACATTGTATTGCAAAGCATCAGCACAGCTTATCGAGAAAACAGCCCGGGCTTTATCTATTTCTTCACCCTCTACAATATTTTCAGTGAATTTTTGGAGGATGTGTCAGAAGATAATCTCCCAAATGAAGCTACAGGCTTCAAGCAGAGTAAAATCTGGAATATGCTCTATGATTTTCAGCGAGATGCAGCGTTGGCCATTATCCACAAGCTGGAACAGTATAACGGCTGCATTCTTGCAGACAGCGTGGGCCTTGGCAAGACGTTCACTGCACTGGCTGTAATCAAGTACTATGAAAATCGCAACAAATCCGTTTTGGTACTCTGTCCCAAAAAGTTGGCCGCAAACTGGAACATCTATAAAGGCAACTACGTCAACAATCCACTGGTAGAAGACCGTTTCCGTTACGATGTGTTGTACCATACAGATTTGAGCCGTTCCGGCGGAACCTCTAACGGTATTGACCTTGCTGCACTTAACTGGGGGAACTTTGACCTTGTTGTGATTGACGAAAGCCACAATTTCCGCAATGGCAGTAATACCTCTACTGATGAGAAAGAAAACCGCTACACAAAATTGATGAATCGCGTGATTCGTTCTGGGGTGCGCACCAAGGTACTGATGCTTTCGGCAACACCCGTAAATAATCGTTTTGTGGATTTGAAAAACCAGCTTGCGCTTGCCTATGAGGGAGATGCCGGAAAAATCAATGAAAAGCTGAATACTTCGTCTCCGATTGATGAAATTTTCCGGCAGGCGCAAAAGGCTTTCAATACATGGAGCAAGCTTCCTGTTACAGAGCGTACCACAAATGCGCTGCTTGCGGCACTGGACTTCGATTTCTTTGAGGTGCTGGACAGTGTGACGATTGCACGTTCTCGCCGACATATCGAAAAATACTATAATATTTCTGATGTTGGTACTTTCCCGGAACGGTTGAAGCCAATCTCTGTGCAGCCATGCCTGACAAGCCTTGATAATGCAATCAACTACCAACAGATTTATAGTGTACTGGATTCGCTGACGCTGCACATTTACACACCAACCAGCTTTATTCTGTCCTCTCGGATCTCCAAATACATCGACCCCAGCCAGCATGGAAAGGGACTGACACAGGCAGGCCGTGAAGAGGGAATCCGCCGTCTGATGAGCATTAACCTGCTCAAACGGCTGGAAAGTTCTGTTTATGCGTTCCGGCTGACGATTGACCGAATCAGTAAACTGATTGAAGATACCATGCAATCGGTACGTTCATATCAAAATGGCAGCCGTGTGCTGGAGCTGAACGACATTTCCGATGCAACCGATTGGGACGATGATGACCAGAACAACGACATTTTTACAGTCGGCCGCAAAGTAAAGATTGATCTTGCGGATATGGATCATGTTTCGTGGCTGCATGATCTGGAAAAGGATGCTGAAAATCTGGAGCTTCTTTCCCTGATGGTGCAGGATATCACCCCTGCATACGATGCCAAGCTGCAAGAATTGCTGCGCCTGATTGACGAAAAGCAAAGGCATCCCATCAATCCCGGCAACCGGAAAATCATTATTTTTACTGCGTTTTCAGATACTGCTGACTATCTGTATCAGAATATTTCCGGCTATGTAAAGCAAAAGTTTGGGCTGAACACTGCCGAAATCACCGGCAGCGTGGATGGTAAAACAACCATTCCCAAACTCAGTGGTGATTTGAATACAGTTCTCACCTGCTTTTCGCCCATTTCCAAGCGGCGGGACAGCCTGCCGAACGTGAATCAGGCGGATATTGATTTGTTGATTGCCACCGACTGCATTTCCGAAGGCCAGAACTTGCAGGACTGTGATTATCTGATCAACTATGATATTCACTGGAATCCTGTGCGCATTATCCAGCGTTTTGGCCGCATTGACCGCATCGGAAGCCAGAATCGCTGCATCCAGTTGGTCAACTTCTGGCCGGATGTGGATTTGGATGAGTACATCAACCTGAAAGGCCGCGTGGAAACCCGGATGAAGCTGACGGTCATGACTTCCACAGGGGATGATAACCTCATCAGCCCGGAAGAAAAAGGCGATTTGGAATATCGCAGCGCACAACTCAAACGGTTAAAGAATGAGGTAGTCGATCTGGAAGAAATGTCGGGCGGCATTTCCATCATGGACTTGGGTTTGAACGAGTTCCGGCTGGACTTGCTGGATTATATGAAGAAACACGATGATGTGGAGCATACGCCGCTTGGAATGCACGCAATTGTTGCATCTACGCCCGATGCACCTCCGGGTGTGATCTTTGTTCTGAAAAACATCAACAATGAGATCAATGTGGATCAGCAAAACCGTCTGCATCCATTCTACATGGTTTATATTGGGCAGGATGGCTCGACTGTCTGCGATTATCTTTCTCCGAAAGAACTGCTGGATCGTCTGCGGCTGCTCTGCAAAGGCAAAACCGAACCCGACCAGAGCCTTTGCCAACAGTTCAATCAGGCCACGGACGATGGAAAGAATATGTCGGCCTATTCTGAATTGCTGAGCGAGGCCATCCGTTCCATTCTGGATGCAAAGGAAGAGAGCGACATTGACAGTCTGTTCAAGATGGGCGGTACGACGGCCCTGCTTTCTTCGATTTCCGGGCTGGATGACTTTGAACTGATTTGCTTCCTTGTGGTACAATAAGAGGTGAGATCAATGCTGGGTTTTCCACCCTCCACGGAGTTTAACAAACGGATTCCGAAACAGAAGTTCTATGAAAATGCTGCCGTTCCAGCGGCAATCAAGCGATTGTTTGCAGACCAGCTGCGCTGTATCTACTGGCGCAACAAGCTGGCAGTGTCCACCTTGAATCTCACTTCCGGAGAGCGGGTGACAGAGATCGAGATTTTCGAGCTGTGTCTGACCGAACCAAAACTGGATGAAGCTGTTCTGCGCCAAATCGACAGTGAAATCCCCTATCACATTCTGTTTGTTCTTTCTTATGAGAATAAGGTGCAGGCTTGGATCGGCTGTAAAGATACATCTGCGAACAGCAGTGCCAAGGTGAGCCGTTATCTGCATACAGACTGGATGCCAGAAACAGAATTGTCCCTTGCGATAAGCGGCCTGAGCTTAGAGGCGGTTTACGATGGACTGGTGCGTCAGATTGCCCGATTGCAGGGTGAGAGCTGGAGTGCCGCATACAGCATTGCGGAGAACATCCAACGCTCTGCGGAACGTGAAAAACTGCAAAAGCAGATTGCGGCATTGGAGAATAAGATTCGGAAAGAAAAACAGTTCAATCGTCAGGTGGAGATGAACGTAGAACTGAAACAATTAAAAAAGAATCTGGAACAACTTACAAAGGAGGAGTTATAAGATGGATAATGATCTTTCTTCAGTTCATACCGCTGCCGAAATACCAGATATGCGGTCAACTATTGACGACATTAATAAAATATTGAAAACCATTCCGTTTAATGAAGATGCGGCGCGCCAAAAGATTTATGAAATAAACGCAAAGCATCCAGATAATAAAATGATTTGGAATCTGCTTCATGCAAATGTTCCTTCTGGGATTTCGATTCAACAAGCGTCAAAAGAAAACCTGTACCAAGATTTGCAGTGGAAAGAATTTTATCTTGAAGCGAAAATTCTTGGAAAGTCCGTTGATGAAATGCGAAAGGATTTACAGAATCAGTGAAAAAACGTATAAAAAGGCATTTGGAAAGAAACAAGTGGATTTATCTGTGGGCCGGGATAAGCATTTTGTTTGCAATTATCGTCCAATGTCTTTTTAGCAAGTCGGCTTCCAGTGAAATATTTCATGCAAAATGGGGTGCAGGCGATATTTTAACCTATGCCAGTACAGTAGCCCTTGGTTTGCTGGCTGTTTGGCAAAACCAGAAGATCAAAGAGGAAAGCGACAGAAATCAATTATATCAAAACCTGTTAGCAGCCAAGAATAGCGATGATGCAATTGTCACACGAATCATTGATGACAAAACACAGCGCGTTCAACGAATACGTTCCGAATTTATAGAATTTGAGCATTTATGTAACACGGGAACCATTGCGTCTATTTGCACATGTACAGATTCCAAGGGAATCATGATAACCCGCTTATGCGAGCATCGGTTGAAATTGATTTCCCTGCAAGAATTGTTAATTGCTGATCTTTCTGGAAATGTAGGTGTCGACGACAGCAAAGTGATTCCGCTTATAAAAAAGTTGACTAGGCTCGCTAACGAACAGATTACAGAATACACAGGCGGTATAGATGCCCAAGAAAATCATAGTGATATATATCAAAAAGTTTACGTTCAATATATTGATGAACGAACACATTACTTGTTATTTTGCGAAGGGCTGATTGGCTCAATTTTATATGACGGATTAAGTTTAACGGATTTAAGAGAAATTGCAAAAAAATCCATTCAAGAAATTGTGGAGGATAAAAATGTCAAACAAACTTCCCCTTCAGACTCCCAACCTGACAGCCCAGAACATTGATAAAATCGCCGCGCTTTTCCCCAACTGCATCACAGAAATGCTGGATGAGGAAAAGAGTACCCCCGACCGCAAGGTTTACAAGCGCGGTATCAACTTTGAACTGTTGAAGCAGATGCTCTCGCCGGACGTTGTAGACGGAGATGAAGCATACGAGTTTACATGGGTGGGCAAAAAGGCATCCATTGTGGAAGCCAACAAGCCCATCCGCAAGACCCTGCGCCCCTGCCCGGAAGAAAGCAAGAACTGGGATGATACCGAGAATCTCTATATTGAGGGTGACAATCTGGAAGTGCTCAAGCTGTTGCAGGAGAGCTATCTGGGCAAAGTCAAAATGATTTACATTGACCCTCCGTATAATACGGGCCATGATTTTATTTATCCAGACTCATTCATTATGGATATGGATGAATATAATGATGGAACGTGTTATTTTGATGAGGATGGCAATGTAAATTATTCCAGAGAAAATATTTTAACGGCAGGGCGATACCATTCTGATTGGTGTAGCATGATATACTCTCGATTGCTTTTGGCACGGAATCTTCTTTCGGACAATGGCGTAATTTTCATTAGCATTGATGACAACTCACAAGATGATTTGAAAAAATGCTGCGGTGAAATATTTGGTGAAAGCAATTTTGTTTCACAGCTCATTTGGGAAAAGAAATTTGCGCCACAAAACGATGATAAATATATAACTGCTGTGCATGATTATATACTTGTTTATGCAAAGGATAAAACCAAATGGTCTCCTAAATTACAAGAACGTGATTCCTCGGCGTTGCAAAAATTCAAAAATCCTGATAATGACCCTAGGGGTGTTTGGACGAGCGGTGATCTGACATCTAAAACCAAAGCAGCAGGTCATTCTTATGCAATCACATCTCCTTCTGGAAAAGAATTTTATCCGCCTGAAGGGCGTCAGTGGGCTCCTGCATATGAAACATATCTTAAATTAAAGAGTGAAAATCGGCTCTGGTTTGGTGAAAAAGGAGATAATGTTCCACGGCAAAAACAATTTCTGACAGAAATTCAAAATGGAGTTGTGCCAACATCTATACTGTTTCATTCGGAGTGCGGCCATAATCAAGAAGCAAAGAAAGAACTGATTTCGTTATTGCCGGGTATTGGAAATTCATTTGAAACGCCAAAACCGGTTCGGTTATTGATGAAGCTGCTCAATCTTGTTCAATTGTCCGACAACGACATAATCCTGGATTTTTTCTCAGGCTCTGCAACTACTGCTCATGCTGTTATGCAGTTAAACGCTGAAAATAGCGGTCATAGTCATCGCAAATTTATTTTGGTACAGTTACCTGAACCCTGTGACGAAAAGGATGAATCTTATAAGGCTGGCTATAAAACCATTTGTGATATTGGCAAAGAGCGTATTCGCAGAGCTGGAGATAAACTCTATGAAACACTGAAAAATAGCGGAAAAGATTTCCAGCACATTGCAAAAAACATCAATACTGCACCTAGAAAAACATTCGCATCAGATGATGGACAGACTTCTTTTGAAGTTCCGATGATTCCTGCTCGTTGGGGCAAAGCAGATGAAACTGCTGAAAATCAAAAATTAGCAGATAGTTTGGATATTGGCTTCCGTGTTTTCAAGCTGGACGATACCAATATGAAGGACGTCTATTATTCTGCCGAAGAATACTCCCAGACCAACCTTGAAGATTTGGAAAGCAACATCAAAGAGGACCGCACCGACCTTGATTTGCTGTTTGGCTGTCTGCTGGATTGGGGACTGCCGCTGTCCATGCCGTATCGGTCTGAGAAAATCGACAACTGCACTGTCCATACCTACGCACCCGGCGATGCTGCGCTGAATGTTCCCGATGCCCTGATTGCCTGCTTTGACAGCAATGTGCCGGAAAATGTTATCAAGGAAATTGCCAAGCGCAAGCCGCGCCGTGCAGTGTTCCGGGATTCTTCCTTTGCCAGCAGTCCGGAAAAAATCAACGTGTTTGAAATTTTCAAGCTGTATGCGCCGGATACCGATGTCAAGGTGATTTGAGGGAGAGCAGCAGATGAAACTTCAATTCAAACACCAGAAATTTCAGGCAGATGCTGCAAAAGCCGTGGTGGACGTCTTTGCAGGTTAGCCCTACCTGACTACGAATTACCGCATCGACAACGGCAGCGGCATTTACCAGACTGATATGGAAACAAGCTTCACAGGCTGGCGCAATGAACATATTGTACCAGAGCTGAACGACAGTATTATTCTGGAACACCTACAAAAAATCCAGCGCACCAACCAGATTGAACCATCTAAGCAGTTGGAGGGACACTATAACCTTACCATTGAGATGGAAACAGGTGTCGGCAAAACCTACACCTATATCAAGACCATGTATGAGTTGAACAAGCATTACGGCTGGAGTAAGTTTATCGTGGTCGTGCCCAGTGTTGCCATCCGTGAGGGTGTGTATAAATCGTTTGAGGTCACACAGGATCACTTTGCAGAAGAGTACGGCAAGAAGATCCGCTTCTTTATCTACAACTCCGCACAGTTGACGGAAATCGACCGCTTTGCCTCGGATAGTTCCATCAATGTCATGATCATCAATTCGCAGGCGTTCAATGCCAAAGGCAAAGATGCCCGCCGTATTTATATGAAGCTGGACGAGTTCCGTTCCCGTCGGCCCATTGACATTATTGCAAAGACGAACCCGATCCTGATTATTGATGAGCCGCAGTCGGTAGAGGGCAAGCAGACCAAAGAGCGGATGAAAGAGTTCAACCCGATGATCACCCTGCGCTACTCGGCTACCCACCGTGCAGACAGCATCTACAACATGGTCTACCGGCTGGATGCAATGGAAGCCTATAATAAGCGTCTGGTCAAGAAAATCGTGGTCAAGGGCATTACGGAATCCGGCAGTACCGCTACGGATGGGTTTGTCTATCTGGAAAGCATCAATCTTTCCAAGGCAGACCCTACGGCAACGATCCAGTTCGACTGCAAGGGAAAATCCGGCCTGCGCAAGGTAACGCGCACCGTTGGGCTGAAATTCAACCTCTATGACTATTCCGGCAATCTGGACGAATACAAGGATGGCTATGTGGTGAAAGAGATTGATGGCCGGGACAACCACATTGAATTTCTGAATGGTGTCCGATTGTTTGCCGGAGATGTGGTCGGCAAGGTGGACGAGGACCAGCTGCGCCGCATTCAGATTCGGGAAACGATCCTTTCGCATCTTGAGCGGGAACGTCAGCTGTTCCACAAGGGTATTAAAGTGCTGAGCCTGTTCTTTATTGACGAGGTGGACAAGTACAAGTGCTACGATGCCGCAGGCCAGCCCTATAACGGCATTTATGCAGAGATGTTTGAGCAGGAGTACGAGGATATTGTCGGCCAGATGCAGCTTTCGCTGGGCGAGGATGATTACATCCGCTACCTGAAAGCAATCTCTGCGCACGATACCCATGCGGGTTATTTTTCGGTGGACAAGAAGGGCCATTTTGTCAATCAGGTTGCAGGCGATGACAAGCGGGAGAAAACCTCCAATGACATCAGTGCCTATGACCTGATTATGAAAAACAAGGAGCTTCTTCTTGACCGGGACCCCAAGCGTTCCCCCGTGCGCTTTATCTTCTCACACTCTGCCCTCCGGGAAGGATGGGATAACCCGAACGTGTTCCAGATCTGCACCCTGAAACAGAGCAGCAGTGAAGTCTGCAAACGGCAGGAGGTTGGCCGCGGCCTGCGTCTGTGCGTCAACCAGAACGGCGAACGTATGGATGCGAATGTTCTGGGCAACGATGTGCATAACATCAATATCCTGACTGTCATTGCCAGCGAAAGTTATGACAGCTTCGCCAAAGGCCTGCAAAGCGAACTGGCCGAAGCAGTTGCAAACCGCCCCAGAAAGGTGGATGCAGCCTTGTTTGTTGGCAGAGTTCTTACGGATACAAACGGCAACGAACAGATTGTGGATGCAGATACCGCCGCTGCCATCTACTTTGTTCTGGTACAGAATGGCTATGTGGACCGCCATGGTGCGCTGACGGATAAGTACTATGCCGACCATGCAAACCATGCGGTGCAGGTGGCAGAAGAAGTTGCAGACTGTGCAGCATCGGTCATTGATTTGTTGGACTCTGTTTACAGCGATAAGGTCATGCTGCCTGAAAATGCACGTTCCAACAATGTGGAATTAAAAATCGACCCGGACAAGCTGGCCATGCCGGAGTTCAAGGCCCTTTGGAACAAAATCAGCCCGAAATCGGTTTATGTGGTGGATTTTGACACAGATGAGCTGGTGCAAAAGTCCATTCGCTCGCTCAACCGCAATCTGAACGTATCAAAGATTTACTTCAAAGTAGAATCCGGTGAAATGACGGAGATCAAATCCAAGGATTCTCTGTTAGATGGCTCTGCTTTCGCAAAAGCGGATCAGCATAAATATGACCCACAGACCAAAATTCACGCCAGTCAGAGCGTCAAGTATGACCTGATTGGCAAGCTGGTGGCTGAAACCAAGCTGACCCGCAAGGCGATTGTACAGATTCTGGTCGGCATTGAAAAAGCGGTGTTCGATCAGTTCAAGGATAACCCGGAAGAGTTCATTCTGAAAGCAGCTGCTCTCATCAATGACGAAAAGGCAACAGCCATCATCCAGCATATCACCTACAATATTCTGGATGAACATTACGATACGGACATTTTCACTGAGCCGACTTTGAAGGGAAAACTCGGTACGAACGTCATGAAAGTACAGCGGCATCTGTATGACCATCTGATTTACGATTCAAGCAATGAGCGTGATTTTGCCGCCGACCTCGATACGAACCGTGATGTGGCAGTCTATGTAAAGCTGCCGGATGGATTCTATATTTCCACACCTATTGGAAAATACAATCCCGACTGGGCGATTGCGTTCTATGAGGGTACAGTCAAGCACATCTACTTTGTTGCTGAAACCAAAGGCACACTGGATTCCATGAAGCTCAATCACATCACCCCGGTAGAACAGGCTAAAATTGATTGTGCCCGTGCACATTTCAAGGCACTGAACGATGAAAACGTGGTGTACGATGTGGTGAGTGACTATCAGACATTGCTGAACGCAGTTATGAAATAATAAACCAAAAGAAATAATCCGGTGCTGCTGTGCAGCATTCCCCAAAACGGTAAGGTTCTATTGTGAACTTTGCCGTTTTTCTTTTTGTCCAAAATTGTATTCCAAAACGGCCCTATAGATTCATATTGGTGTAAGAAGTTTTCCAAACAAAATTTGAAAATCAGGTTGCCAAACACCCTTTTTAGAATGTTATAGGTATAGGAGGTTGTTTGAAAAAGTGAAAATTTCCCAAATTTTCATAAGTCCCCGTTTAAAAATACCCCTTTAAGTTTGTATAGGGTGTAGGGACTACTTTCAGAAACGAACCCTTTGCATTTTGGAAAGTCCACAACTTCTTACAAAACCACACTGTACCTTGACAACAACATGATCGGCTGCAAGCCACTATGCTTTTTCGGAGAAGTGCCGCCACGACAAGAGCGCACCAAGAAGAAGCCATACGCCGGAGTGTATCGGGCAGGAACAGCTTGTGGACAGACCGACACCCAAGAAGAACCGGGCAAGCTGGCAGAGAGGACTTCGCAAAGTTTTGTCTGTCAGGTTGTTCGGCGCAAGAGTGCAGAGATCGCAGATCTTTGCGCGGGTCAAGGGCGGCAGCCTTGCACAGTGGATGTGATGCCCTGCGTCATATCCTACTGGGTATTATCTGGCGCATAGCAGGCGGCAGATTTGCAGCTCCGCTGCACCGCGTTGCCCCTACCCCGCGCACGGCGCTCTCTGCGTGACCCCAGAAAGGAGAGATGGTCGCTGAAACTGACACGACACAACGGACGCGCCGAAAGGCACGGCACCTATAACCCAAAGCACAATGACCGCAGTTTTGAAATTGCCAACAGCGAGCATATCGACCCGGAACGTGTCCAGCAAAACATTTATTGGGATTGTTATAACGGCATCCGCTCTGCTCTGCAGCCCAAGAGTGAGGAAAGTCTGGCCGACACTTTTGAAGAAGTCGAAAAGCTCTACTACAAACTCCATTACACCAACTTCACCGAAAAGCAGAATGAGCGCAACGCCAAAATCCGGCACACGGAACGAAACCGTTCTCCCGAAGATTTGCTTACCAGCAAGAAAACCTGCCCCGAAGAAAGCATTTATCAGCTTGGAACGCTGGAGAGCCACGCTTCGCCCAAAGAACTTTTTCAAATCGCCACAAAATTTATGGACGAGTTCCATGAGCGTTTCGGCAAACACGTTCACATTTTGGATTGGGCTTTGCATCTGGATGAGGGGACTCCGCACATCCACGAACGCCATGTGTTTGACTGTGAAAACAAGTATGGCGAGATTGCTCCGCAGCAGGAAAAGGCATTGGAAGCCCTGGGTTTTGAACTGCCAAAACCAGACAAGCCCCTTGGACGCTACAACAATCGTAAGATTACATTTGATGCAGCCTGCCGCACGATGCTATTCGAGATTGCCAAACGCCATGGTCTGGAACTGGACGAAGTGCCAGAATACGGCGGACGGGCATACCTGGAAAAGCAGGATTATATCATGGCAAAGCAAAAAGAGCAGCTTGCCCAACAGGAAAAAGCTGTGCAGGAGCAAACCGTCCAGCTTGAAAATTTGAAACAGGAACATGAGAATGAAAATCTTCTGCAAGTTCGACGCACAACATATCAGTCTTTGACGATTATACGCAACGACAAGAAAATTCAAAAGCAGGAAAAACGGATAGATGAGCTTTCTCAGCAAATCGAAGATACCGAGAATTTTCTGGAAGAAATTTCTGCGATTGCCTATGACAAAGCAGTTGCGGTTGTTTCCGAAAAAGCTGCAAAGGATGCTCTAAGAGAAAGCACGGAGCAGGTCGATATTTATTTGGATTGGCTAAAAGAGCCGGGACGAAAGGCAAGCAAGGAAACAGTGGACTACACCACATACCAAATCATAACGCTACGAAAAAAATATTGTTGCAGCGGTAAGCAGGCTTACCGCAAGATTGACAGCTGCCCTTATAAAGCCAGAAATCAAAAAGCCTGCTGTCGAGAAAATCAAAGAAAATGCTCGTCTGTCTGTTCTGCAAAAGTTACAGCAGCGACAGGAAGAAATCAAGCAGCGTGAGCAGACACGCACCAAACCGAAAAAGCGCAGTCATGGCATGGAATTGTAAAGGAGGCCAACTTTCAAGAACAACTATTTATTTGAAATCGTAAAGCTGAATATCACCACTCGGCAGGCCGCAGAAGCCTATGGCTTTCAGCCCAACCGCAGCAACATGATTTGCTGTCCATTCCATGCAGACCGCAATCCCAGCATGAAAGTGGATTTTCGATTTCACTGTTTTGGCTGTGGAGCGGATGGGGATGTAATCGACTTCACCGCAAAACTGTTTCAGCTGTCCTTGCGGAAGGCGGCTGAAAAGCTGGCTACAGATTTTGGGCTTTCTGCAACAGATAATTTTCAACCACTTCCCTGCAAGCCGGTGGAAAAACCGCTAAGTCCGAAAGAGCAATTCTACAAAATCCTGTGTGGCTATCGTTCTCTGCTAGCAAATTGGCGCATAACTTATGTGCCACAAAATCCAGAGGAGACTCTACATCCCTGTTTTGTCGCAAGCATGCACTATGCAGACCGTGTGCAATATCTGCTGGATATTCTTTTGCTGGGAAGCCTACCTGAAAAGCAACAATTACTCAACGGAAAGGAAGTGACCGCTCTTGGAAAAGCAATCGAACGATGCAAGGAAGCCGAAGAAGCAGCATAGTGCACCTGCCCGAAACTGGGTGGGTGATAACGGAAAAATTATTGAACCATTATTCGCAGATTACTTTTTGAGCCTGCACCCCATGCGCTGCTTTCAAGGCAGGCTGTTCACGGTGGATGGCATGGTGGAGGATGAAGCTCCGCTGAAGAAGGAAATCTATGAGCAGATTCGCTATTACGCTACCACCAGCGTAGCACGACGTATTGAACATATCATGCAGGCCATCAAGTTGGCCTGTGCATCCGAACCGCCAGAAATTCAGACAGACTGCATCCATGTCCGAAACGGTACATATTTTGCAGACGGGCATTTTACACCTGAAAAAGAATACTGCATGAACCGTCTGCCCATCGCCTATGTGCCAGAAGCACCAGCACCGACACGCTGGCTGCAATTTCTGAATGAGCTGCTATACGAAGACGATATTCCGGCCTTACAAGAATACATTGGCTATTGCCTGCTGCCTGTTACCAAAGCGCAGAAAATGCTGCTGATGGTCGGCAAGGGCGGTGAGGGAAAATCCAGAATCGGGCTGATCCTGCGAGAATTGTTCGGCAGCAGTATGTACACAGGCAGTCTGCAAAAAGTGGAAACCAACCGCTTTGCCCGTGCAGACTTGGAGTACAAGCTGCTTCTGGTGGACGATGACATGAAAACTGAGGCCCTGCCGCAGACCAACAACATTAAAACTCTTGTCACGCTGGAAGATAAAATTGACATTGAGCGCAAAGGACAGCAGAGTGTGCAGGGTACGCTGTATGTTCGGTTTGCCTGCTTCGGAAACGGCAGTTTACACGCGCTCTATGACAAGTCCAACGGTTTCTATCGCCGCCAGCTGTTGCTCACCACTAAGGAAAAGCCCGTTGGCCGGGTGGATGATCCTTTTCTCATTGACAAGATGCGGAACGAAAAAGAAGGTATCCTGCTTTGGGCATTGGAGGGGCTGCATCGGCTGATTCGGAACAACTATCAGTTTACCATCAGCGAACGCACCGCCGCAAATCTGAAAGAAGCGATGGAGCAGGGCAACAATATCCTGGGCTTTCTCAAATCCGAGGGCTATTTTGAAATTCGGCAGGGGGCCAAGTGCAAATCCACGGATTTCTATAAAGTCTATGAACGCTGGTGTTTGGATAACCTGGAAAAGCCGCTGGCCGCATCCACCTTTATCCACCACCTGAAAGACAATCAGAAAAGTCTGGGCATTGTCTATGATGATAAGTGCATCGGCACAAACCGGGGCTTTCACAATGTAGACGTTGACCTGTTTTTACCCGTTGATGTTCCCAGTCCGTGGGATTAAAAAATAGAATCAACTTGAAAAAGCCCTGCTCAGCCTGCTCACAGTGCGTAAAAAGTGCAGGATGAGCAGAGTGAGCAGGCAATTTTGAGCTTACATCAAAAATAAAACATGGAGGTTTTGCCTATGAACAAATCTCGGCCTGTTGCGACCGAAACTGTGAAATCTTTGGATTATACGAAAAATATCTTGCAGACCATTCCGAATAACGATACAATGGAAGTGGTCACTCAAACCAATGCCGTCAAGTCTCCGACTGACAGCCCGAAAGCCACAACACTGGTATACACGGTAGAGGAGATCGCACAGATGCTGTCCATCAGCCTGCGTTCTGCCTACAACCTGTGCAACAGCACCACCGAATTCCGTGTTCTGCGGGTAGGTGGAAGCATCCGCATCCCGAAAGACAGTTTCGATGCGTGGCTCCGGGCAGCTTGAAAAAGGAGATAACGCATGGCATATATTACGAAACGCGGCAGCTCCTATGGTGTCCGCTATACTTACCAAGACGAGCAGGGTAAAAACTGCAACAAATGGGAAAGTTTTTCCACGAAAGAGGAGGCAACAAATCGCAAAAAACAAATCGAACATGAACTGGCAAACGGAACGTTTCTGATTCCGTCCACCATCACCGTCAAAGAGTTTTTGATGGAGTGGCTTCCCAAGCAGTGCAGCAAACACAAGTGGGCACCCTGCACCTATCAATCCAATCTGGGAACCGTCCAGAACCTCATTATTCCGTACATCGGCGATATGCAGATGCAAAAGCTCAAACCCTACCATCTGGAAGATTTGTATGCCACTCTCGGCAAAACGCCCTGCGGCCAGTATTATGAGGGCAAAAAGCAGGTGCTTTCGGAAAAACAACAGCAGCGGCTTCTCTCCGGCACGACCATCCACGAGGTACACCGCCTGCTGCGGACAGCGTTCCAGTATGCGGTGGAGTGGGGCATCCTCGTCAAAAGCCCCGTTCCGGTGGACAGCCCCAAGAAATCGATTCAGGAGCGCGCCATCTGGGACGCGGACGAGATGTGGGCCGCACTTGCCAGCATGGAGGACCCGATTCTGCATCTGGCTGTCCATCTGACGCTGGTGGGCGCACTGCGTGAGGGCGAAGTCGCTGGCCTGACTCCGGAAGATCTTGATTTTGAGGGAGCAGACGGCACAGGCACGTTCCGCATCAACAAGTGTATGCAGCGTGTCCAAAAGGCATCGCTGGCAAAAACAGGCAAGGGCTGCATCTTGCAGGAGTTTAAGGATAAGCGTGAGGGCAGCACCACAACGCTGGTGCTCAAAAAGACCAAAACAGCATCTTCCAACCGAACCATCTTCATGACAGCCGTGCTGAAAGAGGAACTGAAACACTGGCTAAAGCGTTTGGAAATGGACGAAGCCGTTGAGCCGGAACGCTACCGCAACAGTGGGATGCTCCTGCGCTTGCCCAATGGTCTGGCGGTGGAGCCGATCCTCATCCGCAAGAAGTTCATCAAGTGGCAGGACGAGCACCCGGAGTTCACCCGCATCGTGTTTCACGGCCTGCGGCATTCCAGTGCCACCTACCAACTGATGATCTCCGGCGGTGATGTGAAAGCGGTACAGGGCACAACGGGCCATGCCAGCGCTAATCTTCTGGTCAACACCTATGCACACATCCAGCAGGATTCCCGTAAAAAGCTGGGTAAAAAGTTCGAGGAGGACTTCTACAAGCCGGGAGCAACACTTGTGCAGGCTGCCCCGGTTGAAGCAGAACCGACCATCTCCATGTCGGCTCTGCTGCAGCTTTTGAAAGACGCGGACCCTGCTGTAAAAGCACAGCTCCGCTTGGCTTTGCTGACCTGAATTGCAAAAAACAGCACGAATTGCAGAGTAATTCACGGACTTACTCCATCTGACATGAAAAATGCGGACCGTGCAAAAACCGTGCAGAGACCGTGCAAATGGCGTATAAAAAGAAAATCCCACGAGGAATCTTACGATTCTTCGTGGGATTTTGGTGCGCTCGAGGGAACTCGAATCCCTGGCCCTCTGATTAAAAGAATCCAAGGTGCATCATTCGTCAAATTTCAAAAGAACGAAGAAACGCTATTTTCGTCGTATCATCGCAAAACGTGCCTTTGCACACACCGCATTGTTTGCATACAGTGTAATGCTTTGCAACCGTTATCCAGCTATTCAGGTGTGCAAAAAGTGTGCAAAAATGTGCAGACGGGCAAAACAAAGCCCAATGTACAAATCAACCACCGGTTTTATGGCAGGGTTTAGGACATCCGAACAGACACCGTTTGATATAGAAATGAGGTTCACCATGAACAAACTGCTTTCCTGCCGCTACAATATGGACACCAACCGGGTGGAAGCCCGGTTCGAGAATGGCACCACCGTTGCCATTGACTGCATCGCCGTGGAGGACGAGTATGGGGATACCCCGGCACAGCGGGCAGAACTGGACTGGCTGCTCTACAACAAGCCCTTGGAGTATACCCGGCTTGTGTTGAGCGGAGAGATAGAGCATTACCTTTCGCTCGGCTGCGACCATGGCAGACTGGAAGATTAAGCCCCTATAAAGAACACGATGCCCACCGATCTATGGTTTTCGCCATAAGCTGGTGGGCATCTGTTGTTCTGGTTTATAATTCGCTGATGGTTGCAGTAATGGGCTGCATGAGGATTCTCCTGACCGGGTTATATACTGCCAGCACCACAGCCGTCAGCACGACTACGACAATCACGGCAAGACAGCCCCACGGCACCTGCCACGCTGCACCGAAATAATGGGTGATGAGCCGGGTATACAGCATCCGGTTCAGCACAAGACCCAGCGCAATGCCCACCACAAGACCGGACACCGCATAGGTGCCAGCTTCGGCAGAGACCATGCGTTTCAGCTGTGCATCATCCATCCCGATGGCACGCAGAATACCATACTGCTTCATTCGTGCCGACACGCTCATGGAAATGCTGTTGATGATGTTCAGCAGGGAGATGCTGCCAATAATGGCAAGAAATCCATACAGTACGATCCGTGCCGCATAATAAGTCCCACGGTCCTGCCGGTTGCTTTCCCGCAAATCCTGCACAACGATCTGATCACTGGAAAAAGCCGCCAGTGCCAGCACGGTCTCATCACTGGCGGTGCGGTCCAGCTGCACCCCGATCATATTGTAATTCTGTTCTCCTGCTACACGGCGGAACAGCGTTTCAGGCGCAATAATGGTCACATCGTCCGAAAATATTCCCTGTGAGAATGCGCCCACGACCGTCAGCGGCACACCGTTCACCGTGATGGTATCCCCGACACGGATGGGGTTTGTTTTGTTGTACATCGTCATCACTTCATTGTCTGCGCCGGAATTTTTTGCCATTCTTCCCTTGACCACCATGCTTTTGCTGGATTCCAGCATAAAATCATCGTACGAACAGAATGTGACCTGCTCGACATTGTTCCGGTCGCTGCTGGCAGGTACATGGACAAGACCCGTACAGCCCCATACATGTGCAACACCGGGCATCCTTCGCAACTGCTGCGCCATGGTATCCGGCAGCACCAGTTCGTTATCATAGCCGTTGTACAGCACATCCGCTTGCCATGGTGCCAAACTTGGCAACAGCAGAGAAGCAAACTGCAAAATAACGGTAAATCCCAGTGCAAGCACAATGCTTAAAGCAAAGCTTGCGGTAATCAGGAACCAGTTCTTTTTGCTTGCGGTAGCATGGTATATGCCCAGTGCAGTTTCAGTCCGACCGGAGCCGAGATTTGCTGCACGATGCACAGTTGCAGCCTGTTCGTTCCCGGAAGCCGCTGCCACAGGCGAGACCTCTGCAGCCCGCTTGGCCGGAGCCTGTGCCGCCAGCAGCACCGTTACTACGCCCACCACAGCACCGGCGCACAGACCTCCCGGACTCAGCCGGAATACCGGTGTTGTCGCAAACTCGCCGCCGATGCCGTATCGCAGCGCACCGCACACCGCCCAACTGGAAAATGTCCCCAGCACAAGGCCGATCGGAACCGCGATCCTGCACCAGTTGAGTGCTTCCATCCGGACAAAACGGACGACCTGTTGTTTGCTCATTCCGAGACAGCGCATCATACCAAAGAACCGGGTGCGCTGTGCAATATTGCTGTTCATCGTGCCGGAGATCATCAGCACACCGGCAAGCAGCACCAGAACAAACAGCACGCCCGCCATGCCGTACACCGTCCGGTACGCGGTGCTGTTGCTCTGTCCGGCAGAACCCATCACATTCAAATTTTCATGCACAGCATCCTCGCCATACTGCTGCCGCAGCTGCGGCAGAGCTTTTGCCGCCTTGGCAGCGCTGGTATACTGCAGATCATACACAGTCTGCGGCAGAGTTTCTCCCTGCCCAGTCAAAAGCGCTTCAAAGGTCTCCTGCGGCAGATAAATATCCACCAGTGCAAATTGCATTCCGTAATAGCTTTCGTCCACACCGCCGATGCCAGTCACAGTCAGTGTCCGGCTCTGCCCGTCCGGCAGCTTCAGCGTGACCGAATCTCCGATTGCCACACCAAAAATCCGGGCGGCACCTTTTCCAAGCAGCACCTCTCCGTCCTGTTCCGGAAAAGTCCCCGCAAAGGCTACGGAACGGTTCACACGCAGAAATTGCACATCACAGCCATAAAGAACCACCCGTTTTCCGTTCAGGCGGTAATCCTCTTCTCCGTCCTCATTGAACACCGCTCCTGCACCTGTGCACACCACGTCCGGCTGCTGTGCCAGCTGTTCTGCCTGACTCTGTGTAATTCCAGCAATCTGCAAATGCCAACTGCCATCTTTTCCTGCTGCGCGATTCATTTGGGTGCGCAGCATCATATCCGCTACACTGAAAATAGCACTGACCAGAAACACCGCAATGACGATGCACAAAATCGTCATGCGGTTCTGCCGTCTGCGTACCTTGGCAGAAATCGGGATCAGGCTCAGATAGCTTTTCATTTCTGTGCTGTTCATTCCCGGCACCTCCCAAAATCGGTCAGGCAGCCGTCCGATACCTGCAACACCCGGTCTGCCGTCTGCGCAATGCTGCGGTTGTGGGTGATCATCAGGATGGTCTGCTCGTATTTCCGGGATGTTTCTTTTAGCAGGGCAATGACCTCGCTGGTGTTCTGGGTGTCCAGATTGCCGGTCGGCTCATCCGCCAAAATCAGTGAAGGGCGGGTCATCAGGGCGCGGCCGATGGCTACCCGTTGCTGCTGCCCACCGGAAAGCTGACTTGGCAGATGCTTCCGACGGTCTTTCAGATTCAGCACGGTCAGCAGTTCTTCCAGATATGCCCTGTCCGGCTTTTGATAGTCCAGCAGCACCGGGAACAGGATGTTCTGTTCTACGGTCAGTTCCGGGATGAGGTTGAATGCCTGAAAGATAAAACCGATATTGCGGCGGCGGAAGATCGTCAGCTCCCGGTCTTTCATGGCAAAAACATCCTTGCCATCAATCAGCACCTTGCCGGAAGTCGGCGTATCCAGTCCGCCAATCAGGTTGAGCAGGGTGCTTTTGCCGGAGCCGGATTCGCCAACGACCGCCACATATTCGCCTTTCGGCACTGAAAAGCTAACATCTTTCAGCGCATGGACAGCGGTTTCTCCGCTGCCGTAGGTCTTGCAGAGATGGTTGACTTCTAATAGTTCCATAGTGTATCCCTCACTTTGCAGGTTCCTTCGATTCAGACGGATTTTCTCTGTCTGTGTAGAAAAGGATAACACGTCAACCTTACTGCAAGCCTACACCCAGCCTACAATTTTGTAGGAATCGGAAAATTCAGAGTAAAGGTCGTGCCCTTTCCCAGCTCGCTGTCTACTTCAATGGTGCCGTGATGGGCTTCCACAATGGCTTTTGCCAGCGGCAGACCCAGCCCGATGCCCTGTGTATCCTGTGAAAAGCGGCTGCGATAAAACCGTTTGAAGATATGGTACAAATCTTCCGGGTGGATGCCGCTGCCGTTGTCGCGCACTTTGATCTGAACCATGGACGGCAGTGCATTCCACTCTACCTGAATCGTATCTCCGCTCTTTGTGTGGTCAAGGGCATTCTTTACAAGATTGTCCACAGCTTCCTGCATCCAGTCACGGTCGCACCAAAGTGTAACCGCCTCTGAGCCGGACAGAACAAGCTTTTTCTGTTCCTGCTCTGCACGATAGTTATACTGCCGCGCGATGTCCTGCACCATTTCAGCAACATTTTCGTTTTTCTTCTCCAAGACGACCGAACCGGCATCCAGCCGGGTGATTTTGAGCAGATTCTGCACCAGCGTTTCGATGCGGTCCAACTCCTGTTCGGACAGGTCTGCAAACTCTTTGACCTCCGATGGCGAAACAGCTTCGTCCTGAAGCAGACCGTTGTAGATATTCAACGCCGCCAGCGGTGTTTTGAGCTGGTGCGAAATATCTGCAATGGTATTTTTCAAAAAACGCTTCTCCCGCTGCTCGTTGTCTGCGTGTGCGCTCAGAACTGCCGCCAATGCATTAACGGAGTGAAACAGACGGTAAAGTTCTCCCTCCCGGTCGCAGTCCAGTCGTGCATCCGGGTTGCCATCCAGACAGCTTTGGATCTGCCGGACTGCCTGTTCCAGAAGCGCGCTCTGCCTTTGGAAATAGCGAAAAAGCACGCCCCAGAGACAGCCGCCCAGCAGCAGAAAAACCAGCAGTAACGCGAAAGAGAATACATGCGTCGTATGCCATACGATGCCCTGCGTGAGCGCAAATGCCACCGCCCAGACCGCCAGCACGGCTTGGAACAAATTTCGGATCTCCCGGTTTGCGAATACTTTCATACGGCACCTTTACCCATTCCATTTATAGCCCATGCCGCGGACAGTCAGCAGCATCTGCGGTTTGCCGGGGTCGTCCTCAATCTTCATCCGCAGCCGCCGGATATACACTGTTAAGGCACTGCTGTCAATGTAATCCCCATCGCAGTCCCACAGTGCATCCAGAATTTGTTCCTTGGATAGCACGGCATTCGGATGCTGCATAAAGAAGCAGAGCAGCTTGTACTCTGCGCCGGTCAGTTCCAGCAAGATTCCGTTTTTGTACGCCTGCCCCTGCAACAGCCGGACGGTGATGCTGCCCGATTCCAGTACGGGTTCTCCTGCGCTGGACGCATTTGCACGGCGAAGCAGTGCATTGACCCGCGACAACAGGACACCCAGCTTGAACGGCTTGGTCAGGTAATCATCCCCGCCCAGATCCAGCCCCATGATGATATTCATTTCCTCATCCGAAGCGGTCAGGAACAGAATCGGCACGTTGGATGTGCGCCGCACCTTCTGGCAGAAATCGAAGCCAGAGCCATCCGGCAGGGAAACATCCAGCACCAGCAGGTCATATTTTCTGTCTGACCACAGCACCTCGGCTTCTGCCAGCGTCCGGGCTGTATCCAGTGCAAAGCCCTGTTTCTTGAATGCAAAGGTCAGCCCACTGATCAGGCTCAGATCATCTTCCAAAAGGAACAGTTTTCTCATGATTCCCTCTCTTTTCTGCGTTTTGTGTGTCCTACAGGTTCAAAAGCATTATAAGTTTTTTCTGCGAACATTACAATGTGCGAAACGGAAATTGTTTCTTGCCGTGTGTTAAATATAAGTCCTACTATCACCGCTTTACTGCAATAAAATTTGCAAAACCATCTTGACGTGCCCTGCAATCCATGATACCCTTTATCGCAAATCCCACCAATTTTGTAGAAAAGTACAGAGCGGCGAGGATTTATTCCCCATGAAGATTTTTACCGCCCCGCAACACACCCGATCTATTTTGCCGCCGTTTCACCCGACAAAATCATCGCTGCGCTGCGTGGGCGGTATTTTTCTTTTTCACAAATAAAATCTTATGTAGTTGTTCAATCTTCCAAAATTTGTTTTTAGTTGTTGACCGCACAACTGCAAAGTGTTATTCTTATGCTTGAAAGAAGCAGGTTGTAGTGTCCGCACTGCGCCCGGCTTTCTTCATACTGTACCTTGAATCTTACATAAGCCGTCTGAACGAGATACCGTGCCATGACCTCACACTTTTTGTGGGCGAGCCGGACAACGCCGCTGCAAAACAGGGGCAGGAACTGCGTTCGGTGTAAACGGTGACCACGAGCAGGGGCTTTGCCTTTTTAACCATTTTGCTCTGCAAAATCTTCAACGTGCATTGCGGTTCGATTCTCGAAAATTTCAATGTTGCACGGAAAAGACGAAAGCAAGTATCGACCTGTGGCCACAAATTTTCAATGCTTGAAAAATTGCTGTCCACTCAGTCATCCTTGTTGGGGAGTGCCTTCCCCAAACCCTGCTCCAGCTTCGCACCGTTGGTGCGAATGCGGCGTGTCGCATTACATAGCCCTCTCCATCCCGGAGCGGGCATTTATCATTTTCACAGGAGGTCGAATATGGCTGAAATGAAAAGTCCGAACGTACACGCAAAGAAGAACCGCAATGACACGCCGCGAAAACGAAAGACACACATCATCAAAGTCCGAGTGACCGCAGAAGAAAAACTGCGGATCGCATACGCCTGCAAAGAACTCCACCTCACCCAGTCCGAACTCGTCCGCCGCGTCCTGTACGGCGTAAACGTCAAGCACACCGTTGTGGTGGCGCAGGGCGGCGAGGATGCACTGGCGGCGCTTGCCGCCTTGTCTGCCCAGTGCAGCAAGGTGGGCAGCAACCTCAACCAGCTTGCACGGCACTTCAACTCCGGCGGCAAAGACACCGAGCAGCTCCGGGCGCAAATTCTGGAGGAACTGTCCGCACTCACGAACTTTCGGCTGAAAGCCGAAGAAACGGTTGGTGAACTGTATGGCAACCATCAAGCATTTGACCTCGAAAAACTCTAACTATGCCGCCGCCGAAAGCTATCTCACCTTTCAGCACAACGAGTACACTGGTCTGCCCATTCTGGACGAGAAGGGCAGACCTAAGCTGCGGGATTCGTACCTGCTCGACACCCTTGAGTGCGGCGAATCCTCGTTCGCTATGGCCTGCCTGATCGCCAATCGCAAGTACGGCAAGAACGGCAGGCGGGAGGACGTGAAGACCCACCATATATGGCGACATCCGCCAAAGCGGATGCTAATATATTCGTGCGCAGCACGCACCGCTGGCCATACGAAGTATATCATCAGCTTCGACCCGAAGGACGCAGTAGAGAACGGCCTGACCATGGAACGGGCGCAAGCCCTCGGCTTGCAGTTCTGCAAGGACAACTTCCCCGGTCATCCCGCCATCGTCTGCACCCACCCGGACGGTCACAACAGTGCCGGGAACATCCACGTCCACATCGTCATCGGCAGCTTGCGTGTCCGCACCGTGGAACGGCAGCCCTTCATGGACAAGCCGTGCGACTGGGAAGCGGGCAAGAAGCACCGCTGCACTTCTGCCATGCTCCGACACCTCCGTGTCGCTGTCATGGAGATGTGCGAGCAAGCCGATCTGAACCAGATCAATCTGCTGGAAGCCCAAGGCGACCATGTTTCGGAGCGCGAGTATTGGGCGCAGCGGCGCGGACAACGCCGTCTCGACCATGCCAACGCCAAACTTGCCGCCGAAGGGCAGCAGCCCACCCAGACCGTCTACCAGACCGAACTGGACAAGCTGCGAAAGCAGATCTACGCTGTGCTGAACAAGACCACCACCTTCGAGGAATTTTCTGCATTGCTCATGCAGGAACACGGCATCACCGTGAAGGAGAGCCGAGGCCGGTTGAGCTACTGCCCGCCCGGCCGGACAAAGTTCATCACCGCCAAGAAACTGAGCAAGAAGCTGGAAAAAGAGCAGGTGCTGACCGCCCTCTCCCAGAACATCCAGCTTGCCGCCATCATCCAGCCCGCCTACGAACAGAAGCCGGATAAAATCAGGAAACTGGTTGACATTCAGGCGAACGTTGCCGCAGGTAAGGGCATCGGCTATGAGCGTTGGGCGAAAAAGTTCAACCTCAACCGCTGGTCGCAGACCCTGTGTCTCTTGCAGGAGAAAAAGCTGCTCAGCGAAGATGCCCTGCACCAGCGCATTGCCGAACTGCAAACCCAGCACGACGATGCACTGGCGGTGGTCAAAGACTTGGATGCCCGCATGGTCTCCCTCAAGGAGCTGCGCGGGCATCTTGTGGTCTATCGGCAGTACAAGCCCCTTGCACAGAAGCTCCAGACTGTGCGGAATCCCGCCAAGTTCAAGGAGCAGCACCGTGCAGAGTTTGCTGTGTACGAGGCCGCTTGCGCCTATTTCAAGGCCAATGGGCTCCGGACGCTGCCGGACCTCAAAAAGCTGGATGCCGAATACGCAGCCCTTTCCTCGGAGAAAAACGGGTTCTACACCCGCTACAAGAAAGCGCAGATCGAACTGCGTGAACTCCGCACCGCACAACAGAACGTGGAAACCTTCTTCCGCAAGGAAGAGCGCGGCCACGCCGTACCGCAGCAGGAGGTCAAATGAACAACACTCTGACGGATCGATGTGTGAACAACCCCAACCTCACCCACGCCTCTCATCGGGCTTCGTCCTTTCGCCTGTACCCCACCCATTGGGACGGAGGGTAGCACCTCTGTCTTTTCGGACGTAAAAAGCGCCATCTCGACCCGGCAGGCGGCGGAGCTGTACGGCTTCGCCGTAAACCGGAACGGTATGATGTGCTGTCCCTTCCACGGGGATAAACACCCCAGCATGAAGGTGGACAACCGTTTCCACTGTTTCGCCTGTCAGGCAGATGGCGATGTGATTGATTTTGTCGGCAGACTTTTTCAACTTTCTTCCTACAAGGCTGTGGAAAAGTTGAAGAAGGACTTCGGCATGGCACTTGCCGACGGCAAGGTGCGGCTTGCTCCCCGCAGTCCGCCCACCGTCCGGCAGCAGCTGCTGGACTATTACCGCTGTCTGCAGCGTTGGCGAGTCCGATATGCACCGCAGTTACCCACAGAAGAACTTCACCCCTGCTTCCTTGAAGCAATAAAGAACCTTGACATCGTTGAATATTATCTGGACTGTTCGGTGCTCCCGGACCTGCAGACCGAAAACGAGCTACGGAAGTATTGGGAGGGATTGCATGAGCGACTGGAAAAAGAGGAACGAAGATTGGCGTGATGAGGACGAACTGGAAGAAGAGGAAGAATGCGAATGCCCTTGGGTAGACAGCAAGGGCAAAGTGCGTGAAACCGCTTACTGCCAGTACCTTTTAGAGAAACACCCCATGATGTGCCTGAAACAGAAGCTGTTCGACCAGAACGGCGAGGTAGACGAGGACGCACTGCTCTATGAAGTCCACAGCGACCTCCGTGACTTTGTGCTCGACAACCTTGCCAAGAAGGAGAAGCAGGTTCTGGACGCACTCCGCATCGAAACCTATACCCCTGAATGGAAACTCCAGCTTGACCGCATCCATCTCCAGAACGGGACCTACTTTCTGGATGAACGAGGCTTTGTGCCGGAAAAGGAACTCTGCCTGAACCGGCTCCCCGTGGAATACCAGCCCGATGCCCCCGCACCGACCAAGTGGCTGGAATTTCTGGACGGTCTGCTCATCCCGGAGGACATTCTGACCTTGCAGGAATATCTCGGCTATCTTCTGATCCCGTCTACCAAGGCGCAGAAGATGCTGGTCATGACCGGCAAGGGCGGCGAGGGGAAGTCCCGCATCGGCTTGCTGCTGAAGAAGCTGTTCGGGGAAGCCTCTCACTCCGAATCCATCCTCCGCATCGAAACGAACCGCTTTGCCAGCGCAAACCTTGAGTACAAGCTGGTCATGGTCGATGACGATCTGAACATGGTGGCTCTGCCCGAAACACGGAACATCAAGTCTATCGTCACCGCCGAAGACCGGCTGTGCATCGAGCGGAAGAACAAGCAGGCTGTCCAAGGTCTGCTGTACGTTCGTTTCATCTGCTTCGGCAATGGCAACCTTGTGGCTGCTCACGATGACAGCGACGGCTTCTGGCGCAGGCAGATCCTGATCACGGTAAAAGACCGTGACCCTGCCCGGGTGGATAATCCCTTCCTCATCGAAGAGCTGTCCGAGGAGCGTCCCGGCATCCTGCTGTGGATGCTGGAAGGTTTGCACCGTCTGCTGGCGAACCGCTATCAGTTCACCATCAGCGAGCGCTCCATCCAGAACCTCGAAGCAGCCATGGCGGACAGCGACAACCTGACCCAGTTCATGCAGGCAACGGCGTATGTCCGCTTCAAGCCCGACACCGAGGAACGCTCCACCTATCTCTACCGCGCCTACACCAAGTGGTGCGAGGATAATCTGGAATCGCCTGTTCCGCAAAAGAAGTTCAGCCAGTTCCTGCTGAAAAATGCGGGGAAGTATGGCCTGACCTTCTCCAAGCACATCGAGGGAAAGTACCGCGGCTTCCGGGGCGTATGCGTCCACCCCGCCTTTGCTGCGGCATAAAACACACGAAAAGTGAAAATCTCCCGCCCTACGCGCCCCAAATCAGCAGTTTTTACCTGTTATCGTTGTTTTCTCCGGGCGCATATCTGCCCTTCCGGGGCGGATGCAGGGCGGCAACACGCCCTTCGGGGCGGGAGAGAAACCAGGATGCGCCCCAAAAGGGCGCATACAATTCAGCCATGCGCCCTATAAAATCAACACAGGAAGGTGCTTTTGTGCGGTTTGGGGCGCGTGGGGCGCGTAAATTCAAGTTCTCGCACTTTTTTGGGCTGCTGCTTCGGGTCAGGAGCGGCAGGCCATTACATATTTACCGGCCCACAGGGTGCAGCTCAACCGGAGCTGCACCGGGTCTGGAGAAGTGCAAAGGAGACATGCCTATGACGAATGTCCGCAAAAATTCCGCCATACTGACCCGTGAGGACTTGAAAATCGCGCCCGAATCTCCTACAATGGAATTGTCCGAAACCCCTGCCGTAGAACCTTCTGACCAGACCCAAGCAGCCAAGCTCGTGCCGCTTGTCTACCGGGTGGACGAGATCGCCCAACTGCTGGCAATCTCCAACCGTGCTGCGTACAATCTGTGCAACACCACGAAAGACTTCAAGGTGATCCGCCTCGGTACCAGCATCCGGGTAAGCAAGCAGAGCTTTGACGATTGGTTTGCAGCGGTCTGAGGGAGGGAACATCTATGGCATCTATTCTCAGGCGCGGAGATTCCTACTCCGTTCGTTTCAAATACAAAGACCATGCTGGCCGGATCTGTGAAGGCTGGGAGAGTTTCAAAACCAAGAAGGAAGCGCAAGACCGCAAGATCTCGGTAGAGAAAGAACTCTTGGACGGTACGTTCCTCATACCTGATGCAATGACGGTAGCGGAAATGCTGTACAAGTGGCTTCCCATCCAGTCCAGCAAGCACAAGTGGGCACCCAAAACCTACACCCACACGGTAGCCATGATCCAGAATCTTGTCGCGCCCTATCTCGGCAAGAAACAGATTCAGAAGGTTCAGACGTATGACCTCGAACAGTTCTACGCCACGCTGAGCCGGACACCGCACGGACTGTATAAGCAGGGTGTCAAGCAAACGCTCACCGACAAACAGAAGCGGCAGTTTCTGACGGGTGCTTCCATCCGGGAAGTCCACGCCATGCTCAAGACTGCTTTTTCCTATGCCGTTGAGTGGGGTCTGCTCCTCAAGTCACCGATTCCGAGAGAAGCCCCGAAATCGACCTCGGAAGAACGTGCCATCTGGGACGAAAAGACCATGCTTGCTGCGTTGCAGACCATGACCGACCCTACGCTCCACCTTGCTGTTCATCTGAGCATGATTCTCTCGCTGCGTGTCGGAGAGATCCTTGGCTTGCAGCCGGGAGACATCGACTTCGATGCAGCGGATGGACGTGGGACCATCACGGTCGGCAGGAGCTTACAGCGCACCGAAAAGGCTGCACTGGAAAAGACCGACCCGAATCAGATCTACCACATCTTCCCCGACCAGCGTGAGGGCAGCAGCTCCGCACTGGTGCTGAAGAAGCCGAAAACCAAGAAATCCAGCCGCACTCTTTATCTGACGAGACCCTTGAAAGAGGAACTGCTGGCTTGGCTGGAAAAGCTCCGTCAGGACGAGCTTGCCATGGATGGCAGGTATCGCAACTGCGGCCAGCTCTTCCGCCTGCCCAACGGTATGCCTGTTGCCCCGGAAGCCCTTTCTAAATGGTACCGCACTTGGCGTGCGGAGCACCCGGAGTTTGAGAAGATCGTGTTCCACGGTCTGCGCCACTCCAGTGCCACCTACCAGCTGCTACAATCTGGCGGTGACTTCAAGTCGGTGCAGGGCAACACTGGCCATGCAACCGCCACCGTCCTGATGGACACCTACGCTCACACGCAGGACAAACCCCGGTTGGAGTTGACCGAGAAGCTGGAAGCAGACTTCTATTCACAGGACATCGGCTCCCCCCAATCCGGCTCTGTGCCGGTAAAAGAAAATCTGCCGGATGCTGCTCAAATCACTCCTGAGGTGATGCTGACAGTTGTCCGACAGATGAACCCCGAGCAGCGGCGTGAGTTTACCCGCCTGCTGTTCGCCTGAAAAAAGTATGGAAAAAACGCTCACGATGCACAGAATGCAGACAATGCAAGGAAAAACACGGCTTTCCCGCCGG
>ERZ1034713.245-NODE-245-length-35154-cov-90.943845_pt1 | contig 35154 bp, 48 predicted proteins | sample MGYA00520692_ERZ1034713 | MGnify/ENA primary metagenome ERZ1034713 (study PRJEB33766, sample SAMN09781717) | gut metagenome | biome: gut microbiome | host: Homo sapiens | place: Madagascar | study: EMG produced TPA metagenomics assembly of the PRJNA485056 data... | reverse complement strand
CGTACCGAAAACGGCTGAAAACGTACCGAAAACGGCTGAAAACGTACCGAAAACGGCTGAAAACGTACCGAAAACGACTGAAATAGCCATGCTTATGACATAAACAGCAAATAAAAGTTAAAATATTAATATCTTTCGGGAAAAGTTTTGGTGGAACGGAAAAATATTAATATCTTTGCATCGTGTTTAGGAGATAAGCACATTAAACATTCAGTAATTTAATAAGCCCTACGCATCACGGATAAGCGACAAAAAAATGAAAAAGTCAAATTCAAACGTTTTAGAGTTCACAACAAAGTTCATCAACTCAAACTTCCGCATCAAGGTATTCGGACACACAGAGGATGGCAAGAAGATAAACACACTCGTAGGAGTAAGCGGAATCTTGAAGCTCATCGGAGCGGAACTTTTCAACAAGTTCATCAAGCGAGCATTGAAGGCAGGTCTGGACGCTTGCCGCTGCGCACTCAGAAGAGGATTGGTTGTAACATTGTATGCTAAGTAATCAAGGGAGGACATAAATATGGCAAGAGCAAAATATTACATCAAGAGACAGATGGAAGGCAAGGAAATCGAGGAGGTGGCAAACTTTACACGCAAGGACAAGGCAGAGCGATTCTTGAACAAGCTGTTCAAGGGACTAAAGAAAGCCGATAGACATTATCCACACTGGGTACGACAAGGTTATTTCAAGTCTGAATTTGCAGGCTTATGCGTGAATTTTACAATAGAGTATTGGATTGAAAAGTATTAACCAGCAGGGCGCAAGCCCTGCACAAAACAGCAAGGAACATGAAACAGATAGAAGTTTATTTCGATACAGATTACAAGCTAACAAAGAATGGGCACAGAGTTTATACCAAGACCATTGAGAACAGAAACACACGTCAACAGAAGGAGTACATGGAAAAGGTGCACGGTGGGCACGAAGTTGTACCAGAGTACTTCATGATGAAGTTAATGAACGAACATAACAACGTGCAGCCGAATGGGCACAGATGGTTCGAGTACACGTATTGGGATTGTTCCAATCAGAGACTTGTTCACGTATGTTTCAGACTTTCAAAATAAATATAGCTATGAAACAATACATTTTGAGTGCTAAAAACAGCCTTGAACAAGTTAATAGTCACATTGAGGACTACGCAACGAAGGAGATAATGGAGAAAGAATTTTCTCTAATCAAGGAAATCTTCAGAAACAACCCATACGCAGAAATGCTGGAAGAAGGTGACAGACACTTCAAGGTTAAGATAGGCAGAGTGACATTTGAGTATTACATTTTAGAAAAAGAAATTTAAATTGGCAAGATATGAAAGAATACGACAATATACCAGCACAAGCAGTGGTTGAGGTAACGACCAGCTGGGGTAGAACCTGCTTGAGAGAGATTGGGCGAGACCTCAAGGAAGGAACGGTGCTCGATGGCTATTATTATCCGGTAAGCAAGGCTTTCAACTTTACTTGGAAGAGAGAGGGAGCAATGCTGTGGATCGGGGACAACGGAAGGCTTGTAAGTCTCGGAGAAGGGCAAAAGCATAAATACATGATGCTTAATCGTATGCTATCCGATTGCGAGTATTTCCTTCGCAACCCATACGAGCGACACCTCTATTTCCCGAGTATCGCCAGACACTGCAAGGAAATGCGCCAGTACTGGCTGGAGTTGAATATCAAGCCGGAGTGGTTATCTTATAAGCAGATCGGCAGGCTTGAGCACAAGATGAACCGAATGAAAACGAAGTTGGACAGACAATTTAAAAAAGACAGAAGACAATGACAGAACAAGAGTACAGAGAAGCCCTGCACGAAATCAACGTGAAGGCTGAGAACGAAAGAAGAATACTTGCAAGAGCATTTGCTTTTGAGCACAGTCCAGTTTTGGTAGGAGATTATATCAGCGACCACTGCGACACGATAAGGGTTGAAAGATGGGAGATTTCGCAGAGAACCCACGAATACAACTCCTTGCCTTGCCTGGTATATCGCGGTATGACCTGCAAGAAGGATGGCACGCCACGAAAGAACCCGAAGAAGTGTAGCATCTATCAGTGCAACCTTTTGCGAGTAAATGGAGAACCAGTAAAGAATCACGGATATGGAGAATAAAAGAAACATCAAGAGAACGAAGAAGGGTGCTGGCTCAACGGTCAAGCTGGTTGGCATACAGATAGACAACGACCTGCTGCCTTTCCTCAACGCATTGCCAAACAAGTCACGATTCATCAATGATTTGTTGAGAAAGAAATTTTTCGGTAAATAATTTGGTGGTTTCAAAGGAAAAGCGTACCTTTGCATCACTGAATGTTTAAAGTGGTCTCCACTTATTACCCCAGCGGCTCGACTTTTTCACCGCTGGGGTATTTTTTGTCCATTTTAAGCCTTAAAATGTAAAATAACATTAAAATGGTAATAAAATGACGCTTTGAAAGACCAGCTTAATTTAGATAAAGAGTAATGGAATCTAAGCCCTACAGCAGCACGGCAAATCCAATAGATACGAAACGTTTATAAATTATATAAAAGGGGACTGACGAAAGCCAGTCCCTTTTTTGTTCCACAAGCAGCCAGACCACCTGCATTCTATCTATTTTTTGTGCTCTTTTTTCGATTTGCCCCGAAATTTGCGTTTTGAGCCGTTTACGTGGTAAGCACGTAAAACTATTCCAGAAAATAATTTGAGCCGTTTCTGCGGTAAATTCGAAAGAAATAAGGGCTATTTCTTGTTGTATAGCACGTAATCAATAACCCTGCGGTTGGCATCGTCCACTCGAGACAAGTCTGCATTGATGTAGGTGTCAGTTACCCGGACACCGAACGAGTGACCCAGAGCAAGCGACACTACGTCCTTTGGTATTCCAAGGTTGAAGGCGATGGATGCCCACGTATGGCGAGCGTAGTACGTAGTAAGCCCTGAGCGCACCTTTGCGAGTTTCTTATTTATCATGACCGTTGCAGTATCAACGTTTTTAAAATGCTCCGAGAAACGAAGTAGCTTCTTTTCCCCTTTGTACTTCTCGATGATTCGGAGAGCTTCGGGATGAAGAAGGATGGAGTAATGCCTTCCAGTCTTCGCACGGTCGTATTCCAGCCTTCCACGGATGATATTCTCATTTGTCAAGGCGAACAAGTCACGCACATTGATACCAATCAGCAGGAACATCAGCAGGAACATGTCGACCAGCTCATTACCACCAGCTTCGAAGATATAGCGGATTTCATCAACCGACAAGTCTCGCTTTTTAGTTGTCTCAATTCGTAGGTTGTACCTGCGGAAAGGGTAGTTTTTCGTCTGCTCATTATCTATCGCAAAGTTGAAGACAGCAGCGACACAGAGCATCCTGCTTGTTCTGGTATTCCGTGACAAGCCTTCCTTTGCCATGAACGCATCGAAGTCTTCAATCCAAGATCTGTTAATCTCATCGTATGTAAGTAGAGCCGCTTTTTTCTTCCCGATGAAAGCTTCAATCTTTGCCCAAGTGTACTTGTATCTATTGATCGTGTTCTTTTTCAGGTTCCTACCCTCGTAGGCAATGAAGCCATCACGAAGCAGGGCGACCTTTTTCCTTGCAGGCTCGGCTTCAAGCATGATTAAGTCCCGGAGTTCCCTGGCCGTAATGTCGCCACGGTATGTTTCCCTGCATTGCGCCTTCATCATCATTCTATTATAAAAATTCAGACGGTCAAGAAGGAAGTCGTTGATAGCATCACGATCAGGGCGCTTGCGCACCTTGCAAGCCCTTTTATCCCATTCATCTTTCTTGCAGTATTGATTTAGGGATATGAAGGCAGTCCCACCGTGATGGTTAACGGCAAGCCGGATGGAGGACGTACCATCCTGTCTTTTTATCCTTGTATCTAAATATAGTCTCAGTGTTGCCATAATTCCATGCAGTATTTATTCAGTTTATTTTCAGCGTTAAGAGCCGCAATTGTGCAACATGGTGCATGATTGCAGCATTTCCAAGTTACCCAAGCATTAAAGAACCCCTTTAAATACTGGAGATACCAGTTAAGTTGTGCTCAAAATCATAACGTATGCTTTAAATGGTTGAAAATCAAAAACTTAACTATAATGCTATTTTTCCGTGCAGTTTTTATTCAGGTTTTTCACTATTTCTGACGTGAAGCCAGCAGCGTAGAAGTCGCCCGAACCAAGGAGCAGCCAGTATGGGTTGACATGGTAATCACGGACCAGGAACTGAACCCAGGACGGACGGAAGCGACCGTAGCACTCGGCAGGCTTGTCTCGAAGGGACATGGTGTTCCAGCGGTTGAGACCGTACCGGTCCGTTATCGTCTTAAGACCGCCTATGCAGCCGTCAGCCTTCAAGCGGTCGAGGGCATCAAAGAAGCGCACGGCTATATCCACATCAGCGGACACCAGATTTTTATCTTCCATATTCATTTAACTTTTTGTAGGCACGACAGAAAACGCTTTCCAGCCTTGCCCGATGATTGTTCAATCTTTGCGACCAGTCCTGCAACTGAGCCAGCGTTGGGCGAGAAGCCAGCAGCCCATCCACCTCGGAAGGGGTGAGCACTGGCAGGTATTCCTCGTAGGCGAGAAGGTAATCAATACGAAAATTTGTACGCATCATCTATACTGTCGTTTCTAGCGTTCTTTTCTCGTTGGGTGTACGCCTCTATACCGATGGCACGAAGCGTTTTTGCAGCTGTAGCCTTACTTATTGCGAATGTTCGGTTAACCCAAAATGCTGTCTTACTTTTGTATGAAACGACATCTTTTGCAGGGTTTGTGAGCTGAAACGATTCTCCCTTTTTCAATTTGGTATTGAGTATCTTTTGCATATTCTCGACCAAGGAGTTTCTTCCGATGAACGACAATGAATTATGATACTGCAAGAGCGTAACGTAATAGATTGTGTCTTTTCCCTGCACATCATACCCCAGCTTTGAGAAGAGCATTGTCTTTATATTTTTACTTTGCGCCTGCACACCCACGCACACAAGCGCAAGCACGAATAATATTATTATCTTTTTCATAATGATGCAATTGTAACAAATAAGCAGCAAATGAAGATTGCAAAGCCAGCGTAAAGATATATCTTTGCAATTTTCTCATTCTTTTCAATCATAAACTCATCAGCAGAAACCTCTATCTTTCGTCTGCTTAACTGGTGCCCATCATAACGCTCCCCAGCCTTATAGCGACCATCAGCGACATAGACCGCCTGGGATTCATAATGCCAAGCACTTGCAACGTATTTGTTTTTCAGCTTTCTGTAGCCAACGACAAGAAGGATGACTGCACCTAGGAAATTGAAGAAGAGAGCAACCACGCACCAAGCAATAGCTTTTCCTTCAGAAGGCTCGATGATTACAGTTCCTTCATCCTCGACCTTACCAACGCCAGTTATACGACCAGCACCGCCAGCGGAAACATTGCGGTGCGGTATAGAGTGAGCATCGCCATAGATGTTATTGCTGACTACACGACCAGCATCCCTTCCTACCTGATTGACAGCAGAGCGAATGAAACCCTTTGCCAGCCCATTAATGAAACTTCCCATACGCTATTTATTTAAATGATTAATATTTCTTTCGTAGAACTCATTCCAAGCCTTTTTCTTGATGAAGATGAAGAAGAGAAGCAGCCCTAGGGCGACCATCAGCAGATGGAGCGGATGGCACAAGACACCGAACCCGAAGGAACGCTGGAAGTCGATGCAGAACGAAATCAGCACTCTGTAGGTAGAGAACGCCCGATGCACCCAGCAGAACCCATAGGCTAGACTGACGATGATCCAGGCGATGAAGCCGAAGAGCGAGCAGTCGAATATCCACTCCGTGAGTTTTACCCGAATGCCGAACGAGAGCAGGGTGCAGTGCACCAGCATCACAAACGCACCCACTGGAGGGATGATGCCTATTATCAACCTGCTGGCTTTCCATAGCCAGCTTTTACCGAGAGCGGCAAGAAGAACCTTCTCCTTCCGCTCTATGAAATCCTCATCTTTCATCGTTACTTAGAATTTTAGTTGATATTATACCTGGAGCGAGAACTAAAGTTCACGCAACCATTTCTGCCCCGATTTAGTCTTAGACCAAATTACGAGACTGGTGCCTATTACCGCACCGATGAACATAAATAAAGTTGCTAGTTCCATATTCTAAACATTTAAATTGTTATACTTCATTACGTTATTAGCAAAATAAGCGAAGGCGCACGATGCTATGACACCGAAGACGATGAAAAGGACATTATACAATCCTATTTCATCGCCAGTAATCAATGGAGAGAAACCACCGATACCCGTTCCGCTTATAAACAGATTGGAGACACCATACAGATACGTTGCAAGCAGCGTCCTGCGGTCGTGCTCTTTAATTAACTTACTAACCATACTTTTTCCTTTTGCAAAGTTACTAAATTATTTCTGCCCGACAATGGCAAGCAGGGTTTTTACTTGATTCTGCAGGAACTCATTCTGTTCTCGCAGCAGCTTGTTTTCAGCAGCCAAGGCAGCATCACTACCTATTGACTGGGAAACGTTGGAGCTATTCGAACCGAAAACAGCCTCTTCCATCTCGGCTGGGAGTGGAGGGGCACATCTGTCGATGATAGCTTTTATCTTTGCGATGAAATCAGCCTTCAACGACTTCGCATTTAACTTACTATTTAAGTTTTGCGGACTAACCTCTAAATTCTCGGCTAAGGTCTTCATATTCACGCCACTAGCCTTTATGTATCTTTTCATTTCTTCTCCACTCATATTGTAAATTTCTTTAAAAATAAACAAAATAGTTTTAAAAATGAAGACTAAAATGTTTATTATTCAACATTTTTGTTTAATTTTGCACACGAATTTCAAAGCGAGTTTAAAAACTCTTTTGCAAAGATAAACAAAATAATTTAAAACGCAATAAAAAATGGGAGAAAATTTCAATTACGATTTTCGAACACCGTTGCAGAAGCAGCAGGACGAACGAAAGAAGAACATCATAGCGATGTTTGCAGATTTCCGAGCAAAGGCACCTGCCGAGACATCGGACAGTAGAATAATGCTTGCAGTTTCGCAGCATGTTGGTTGCACCCAGCAGAACGTGCGTGTATGCCTTATCAAGGCTGGAATGATTACGCCAAAAAAGAGACGTGCAGCCGTGCGCAAGTAATCAAGTCGAACCAATTTAAACATTCAGAGCGTATGAAGAAGTTTATCGAGATTATCACAAGTGACGAAGTATTATCCATGGTATTTGTCACCATGTTAGTAACTTTAATCTTTTGGAGGGCTTAGTATGACGAACGAAGAACCAAAGGTAGCTGATGCAGGCAGATACACAATGACAGAGACCTGCAAGGTACTGGGCATCCATCGCAACACCCTGCGCAGATGGTTGCAGGCTGGAAAGATGAAGGTCAAGTTCCGCAGAATCGACAACCGCAAGGTTATCGAGGGTGCAGAAATCAAGAGAGCGTGGAGGGTTGCCCTATGAGCAAGTTATCAATCAATATGCGCAGGATGATCGTGAAGTACACAGACATCTGCTGGCTTATCACTAACTGGAAGGCAAACCGCAAGACCAGAAAGCGTTGCAAACTGAACAACAAGTGCTATTTTGAGGCAGAGCGAAGAATCCAGTACAGAGAGTTTAACGGCAATCTTTGCGTGGCACTGGATAACATTCCGCTCATACCACTGGACGGAACGGACAACGAGGTATTGAAGTCGTGCCGTGAGACCTTCCAAAGTTACATATTCAATCAGCGAGGAGGTAACGAATGAGTAAGATTATCGAGCAGTGCAGGAAGAAGATGTACGAAGCCATCTGGCTGGAGATAGACCGTGAACCGCAGCAGCCAGCGGTTGCAAGGATAGACATCAAGACCAAGGCAGGCGACATCTGCGTATGGTGCGACAGAACCGGGAACATAGCGGTCGTGACGCACAAGAATAGCAACAACGAAAGCGAGCGTCTGGAGGAAGCCATCGAGGGCTGCGTTAACTATCAAGACGTGATGGACGACTGGCTGGAGGAGAACAGCCAGTACGCAGACCAAGACCCGATTGACGATTTCAACGAAAGCAGGCTCGACATTCTTATGGCTCAACTTGTTTAGGCTTCATAAATGATAGTTATAACAATTATTTGACACTTAAATCCCTGTAGCGGCAGGGCAAAGGGCGCACGCAAAGCTCATTTCAAAGGTTATCTAATTCATGCGATATAATATGCGGAAACAGACAGCGTGCGCCCTGCAACGGAAGGGCATCCCTCGGCAGCTGGCAAGGGGGGGAAGTTTTGGCAGTCAACTGGGGTTCGAATCCCCAGCCTTCCACTATGTTAATGATCAATAAGTTGAACAATTAAAAAAACGAATTATGGAAAATGAAATTATCCAAGTAAGCGGTGGCGAAATGCTGGAAGCTATCAACCGCTCGGAGATTGACGGACAGATTGCTACAGCGCACAAGTTTCCGAGAGACATCACGCAATGCAAGCAGAACATGGTGGCATTGGCAGCTATTGACGATGACGTAGCCTACAACTGCTTTTATCATCTTGAGCGCAAGGACAAGGATGGTCATGTATCGATTATTGAGGGTCCGAGCGTAAGATTCACGGAAATCATTTCTGCCTGCTGGAAGAACCTGCGCATCGCTGGTCGCATCATCGCAAACGATGGCAAGACCATCACGGCACAAGGCGTCTGCCATGACCTCGAGAGCAACGTTGCCTACTCTGTAGAAGTGAAGCGCAGCATTCTGACATCGAAAGGCTACACCTATTCGCAGGACATGCAGGTAGTAGTTGGCAATGCAGCCGTGGCGATAGCCCAGCGTAACGCAATCTGCAAGGTCGTGCCGCAGGTATTGATTGCAAGCGTAGTGAAAGAAGTGCAGGCAAAGGCTCTCGAGCACATCAAGCAGACTGGCGTACAGAGCCAGTGGAAGAGCTGCGTAGCCTGCTTCCAAGCGTACCAGGTAACAGACCTTATGCTGCTGGATTACCTGGGCAGGAAATCAGCCAAGGAAGTCACGGCAGAGGACATTCAGAAGCTGGGCGGTGTGTACAACGCCATCAAGGAAGGCACGACCACCGTAGAGGAAACCTTCAAGAAGCCAAAGCAGCAGGAAGCCATCGCAAAGCAGGCGCAGGCAGCAGCCGATGATGCAAAGAATAAGGCACAGCAGGCAATGAGCCGCAGTCAGGGAAAGACTGGCAAGGCTGCGAATAAATAAGCCATTTTATTATAATATCCCGAACCGCCACGGTGCAACCTATGGGGTGGGGTCCCATCGAGACAAAGGGAAGCCGTGGCAACTTTTAAACATTCAGTAATATGACAGTAAAACAATTAAGAGAAGCAATTAAAGGTCTCAAAGGAGACGTTTATGTAGAGGTTGTTATGCCAGCAGGCAAGGCTGGCTCAACGTGGCACATGCCAGTAGAATCTGCATCAAAGAAGGATGGCAGATTACAGCTCAAGACAAACAATCCGATGTAGAACTTTATAAGCGTAAAAAATTATGGCAGAAAAACAAAACAATAAGAGACACGAGAGCACTATCGACAAGTACTTCAGCAGAACCGCAGATGGTTTCAAGGCATGGGCTGAGGAAGACGAGGAAGAAAGAAACTATCTGCAGATTGCACTTGAGACGATTGGAGATCCAGACGAAAACGGAGACCAAAGATTCGATTTTCATATTGCTTACCACGGTAAAGCCAGTTACCTCGCAGACGGAATTGCTCAATCAATGCAAAGGGATAAATTCATTCGCGATATCGTTATTAAAGCAGCAAGAAAATTCTTAATGGATAAATAAAAACATTCAGACAATGAAACAGATAATCAAGTACAAAAGCAGAGAGGAGTGGTTGCAGAACCGCTCGAACGGAATAGGAGCAAGTGAAGCAGGCACGGTACTGGGACTTAACCCATGGGAAACGCCATACCAGTTGTGGAGACGCAAGAAGGGCATCGACCCACCAAAGGTGGAGAACTTTGCGATGATTGCAGGACACCTGCTGGAGGATGCAGTGGCGCAGTTCTTCAAGCGAGAGAGCCACTGCCACATCATCAAGGCGAGCACGGACGACTATACCATCACGAACACCGATGCACCGTATTTGCGTGTATCTCCTGACCGCACATTCTGGAGAGTTGGGCAACGGCACAACGAAGCGAGCAAGAGCATCCTCGAGTGCAAGACAACGCAGATGCAGATAGATGCAGACGACCTTCCGAAGCATTGGTTCTGCCAGTTGCAGATGAACCTCGGAGTGGGAGAATACAAGGACGGAGCACTTGCATGGCTTACAGCAGGCAGGGAGTTCGGCTACCGTGACATCGACTTCGACCCCGAATTCTTCGGATGGATGAGGGATGAGATAACCAAGTTCTGGCTTGACTACATCGTGGGCAACCAAGAGCCACCTTCATACAGCGCACAAGATGTTCTCTTGAAGTCGCCACTGCACAAGGCAGGAAAGGAGATTGAAGCCACAGCCGAAATCGGGGAAATGCTCATCGAGTTGAAGGACATCAAGGAGAAGGGCAAGGCACTGGAGAACCGACAGAAGGAGATCGAGGACAACTTGAAGCTGTTCTTCGGGGACGCAGAGAGCATCGTTGACGGAAACGGCAAGACGCTGGCAACGTGGAAAGCACCGAAGGCAAGCGAGAAGTTCGATGCCAAGGCTTTTCAGACAGACCATCCCGAGGAATGCGCTGCCTACATCAAGCAGGTGCAGGGAGCACGGAGATTACTCATCAAGTAAAGGCAGGGCTTATGGCTAACGTTCCTATATCAAAAACCGACCTAAGGAATATAATTTCCCAACTGGAGAATTATATTTCCCTAGGTGGGAAAGTTACAGCACCGACCGACACAAGTCAACGGAACAAAATCCGTATGGCCACCGTACTCAAACGGAAGCTTGAAAAGAAACTATCATTATCAGAATAAAATTATGAACGATTCATTCATCTTATACACATCATACTACGCCATCATCGAGGGACTAACCGATGAACAACTCGGAAAACTTATGAGGGCGATTTTCATATACGCAAGGGATGGCGAGGTAATCAACCTGGAGCCAACATTACGTATGGCTTTCGCCTTTATCGTTGACGATATGAAACGGAATAAAGCCAAGTACGAAGAGAAGGTCGAACGATGGCGAACCAACGGAAAGAAAGGTGGCAGACCAAGAAAAAAACAAGAGGATAAGCAAAAACCAATTGGTTCAGAAAATAACCAATTGGTTTCAGAAACAACCAAACAAAACCAAGAGGTTTTTTCAAAAACCTTATATGATAATGTATATGATAATGAAAATGATAATGTATATGATAATGATGTTTCTAAAGAAACAGATAATAATATACCTTCTAAAGAAGGTTTGTCAATTTCGGAAAATCCGAAAGTTGACCCAGCCAAACGATGCGCCAAGATTGATTTTGCGGCTATAAAAGAGTACTGGAACACCAAGCATGACCAGTCGGGCAGCGTAATGCGAAGGTTGACCTTGATGAGCGACCAGCGCAAGGGTAACGTCCGTTCAAGGATAAGGGAATACGGAGGGGACGTTCAGATGGTCTATAAGGCAATCGACAAGGCAATGGCAAGCGACTTCATGAACGGCAAGAACGGAAAGGGATGGGTTGCCAGCTTCGACTGGATGATGTGCCCTTCCAATTTCCCTAAGGTTCTTGAAGGCAACTACGACAACGAGCAGCCAGCAGGAAGCCAGCAGCCGCAGGCAGCAGCCAAGGCACAAGATCCAACGGCAACGGCAAGACCGAGCATCGGGGAACGCTACGAGCAAGCCAAGCGCCAGCAGCCAGCACCTCAGCAGAGCCAAGACGACAAGTTCAGATGGGTAATACAGCAAAACCTGGACGACTTGAAGAAGAATCCACGGAACAAGCCAGCCAAGGATTCACTGGCGAGATTCTACGAGCAGGGAGTTCTGCAGCGGCTGGGCATCGACTGGAAGCCCGAAAAATAACGAATGAGGGGTAAATTAGCCGCTCTGGAACGTTTTCACGCTACGGGCGGTAAATTATAGAGCAAACAGATTTTAAACGATTAAAACGAAAGAATTATGGAAAAAGAAGTAATTGTAATTAATGAACCGAACGAAATGGAAAAGTATTTCGAGGAAGGTACGCTTCTGAATGTAGAAGGCAAGGTTCTCAAAGTTGAGAATGATACTTTCGAAAGTGGCTGCAATGTTTGTGCCCTTGATAAAGAGGAACTGGGCGAGTATTGTGTTTTTGCATTTTGCAGTGGTTGTCACTTCATAGAGATTACGCTATGAACGAGTTGTTTTTCCACGAATGCAGAGCCGCAGGGCTCGTATTCAAGACATCGGACGATTGGTTCAAATGGCTGACCGATAACCACTATGACATCAAGAAGCCAGTCGCAGAGCATGAAGGCTTCAAGTACAACATCCATGATGTTTGCATCAATCCGCACGTAATCGAGTATTCCGTAGAGGATGCAGACAACTGGGGATGGAAGGTAATGACCGCCAAGACCCAGTTCGGCTGGATATGGGGCTACAGCATTCAGAAGGGAAAGCAAGGATACGATAGTTATCCTGCATGCTACCCGAGTAGATATGACGCTATCAACATCTACTACGGTAATGAGAAAGAAGCGGTTCGAGACGCTTTGACCTGCATCATCAGAGACCTCGAGAAGAATTCTGGAACAAAGAACACCAACCTCCTTCTCTGGGCGGCTAAGAAGAAGCGGGCAGACATCGTTCATCCACAGCTGGAACTTTTTAAATAGTTATCATAAACCGTATTGGCTATGAAAAGAGTTAATATAAAACTGGTCCGTGAGTGTGGTCTTCATCATCTGTCAGTCGGATATGATGACATCTGGCTGGCAGATGATGAAATCAAGGCTCTCGAATGTATCATCAAGGATTACAATGCGGACCCGAACAATTTTAAATACAGATAAGAAATGAAGAAGATAGAAATCATCACAGACGAACACCGCTATCACGTATACGTTGGCAATACCGACTTCTGGCTCAATACCCTGGAGCTGGTGGAACTGTACAAGAAACTGAGACATGTCAAGCTGTAACAGACAAAAGAAACAAGGGTAAGCAATATGAATCACGCTAGTTTATTCAGCGGAATCGGTGGTGCTGAGGTCGCGGCATCCATGATGGGATGGCAGAACCTCTTCCATTGCGAGATACAAGAGTTCCCTCGCAAGGTGCTCCAATACTGGTTCCCAAATTCAGAAAGTTATGAAGACATTACCAAAACAGACTTCACAAAGTGGCACGGCAAGGTCGATGTTCTCACAGGAGGATTCCCCTGCCAACCTTTCTCCCTCGCTGGCAGAAGAAAGGGAGCGGACGATAACCGCTACCTCTGGCCACAGATGCTTCGAGCAATACGGCAGATACACCCCACTTGGGTCGTTGGTGAAAACGTTGCTGGCATCAAGACGATGGTGGAGTCCTGCCAAGTCACTCAGATGGGACGCACAGACCATCTTTTCGAAGAGAATTACCTATACCGAGAGGAAAGCCGATTCACCCTCGACAAAATCTGTGCAGACCTCGAAGCCGAAGGATATTCCGTCCAACCGATTGTTATTCCAGCTTGTGCCATCGGAGCACCACACAGAAGGGATAGAGTCTGGATTGTTGCAAGAAGAATTCCGACAACTCCTTCTCACCCCAACAGCAGTAATGATAGCCGAAGACCCGAAGAACTTCAAGGAAAGAGCCAAAAAGAACGGTTATCAGAACGGAACGACATACGGAAGCCTGGCTTCACAAGTGATGTACTCGGACATGTTGCCCACACCCAATGCGATGGACATTCCTCACAAGGATATGGAAATCAACGAGCGAGGGCGAAGAAATCCAAAGAAGGGCAAGACAGACCACTGCCTATGTCTAGAAGATATGGCAGTGGCACAACTCCTTCCTACGCCCACGGCACTCGACAAAGGAGGAGGAAGAATAAACAAGAGCCTTTCACCGAATGCAGCAGAACGCCCAACCTTGGCACTCGCCGCTCGAAAAGGCTTGCTTCCCACTCCTTGCAGCATAGAAGCCACGAAGTTCACCAAGACCATCAATCCCAATTCCCAGATGGGGCAAGGACTAACAGCCTTGGCGGTCAACGGTCTTCTCCTCACTCCAAGTGCAACAGATGGTCTCAGAAGTACAATGACAATGGATTCTTTGAAGAGCCACAACAAGGAGAATGCCAACTTGGCGGAGCAGATAGCCCACAAAGTAGGTGGCGGAACTTCCCAACTCAATCCCCTGTTTGTAGAGGAAATGATGGGATTCCCTTTGATGTGGACAGCCTTACCATTTCTTTCCCCAAGTGGCGACAAGAATCCATAAAGGCTTACGGCAATGCCTGGGTGCCACAAGTGGCTTACGAGATATTCCGTGCCATCGAGGCAGAAGAAGAAAACAACAAACAATAAAAAATATTCAGTTATGGAACAGAAAGATATTGATATTTATGAGATTTTGAAGGGCATGCCAGATGGCACCCCACTTTACACGCCAATTTGCGGAAATGTTGAGTTCACTTCAGTTGAAGCAGACAAGGAGAAATCGAGAGCAATCTGGACTGAGAATAAGAACGGAGCTTACTCCTTCGACAAGCACGGCAAATGGATGAAGGGAGGAGAAGCCCTGCTTTTCCCATCCAAAGAAATGAGAGACTGGAGTAAATTCGCCTGGAAGAGGGGGGATGTACTGGTAAGTAATGATAGTGATAGCCATATAATCTTTGAGGGTTTCTCAAAAGATGATTATAGTACATTTGAAGGTAAACACTGGATTAGTGTAAGTGAAAAGAGACATATATCTCATTTGGATGTGCAGAAGACACAATGCTATCATATTGAAGATGACAAAGATGCTGCTCAGACCTTCATCAAAACTGTTGAGGAACGTTTGGGTGGTAAACTTAATCGTGAGACCTTGGAGATTGAGAAGCCGAAGAAGCCAGCGTTTGAAATCGGCAAACTCTACGTTTTTGATGAGGAAGACGAGGATGGCAATGTAACTGTTATTGGCAAGCTCATCGGAAAGAACGAAAGAAAGGACACTTTGACATTCGGAAACCAGTACGAAATCGAGAACGAGAAGTTCGTGATCGACCAAGCCTTCGACCTAAGAATCAGCGTACATGAGGAACTGCGAGAAGCGACCTGGGGCGAAGCCACCGTGTTCCAAAGGGCTTGTATCCTCTGGAAGAAGAGCAAGGAGCAGCCAGACTTCAAGCCTTTCGACAAGGTGCTGGTGAGGAATGAAGAGAGAAACAAGTGGCAGCCAGCCTTCTTTGTTCGTGACCTTGGAGAGGAAGTAATTTTTAGATTTAAAGTCTTGCCTATCCAAAGCGGAAGAGTAGCAACCGTCTCCCAATGCATCCCATTCGAGGGGAACGAGAACATCGCCTTTACTGACTACGACGAGAACCTATCATTTTAGAGGACGTATGGCGAGCGAACTGTGCAAGGCTTGCGAGGGAGGGCGAAACTGCATCAACGGCAGGTACTGCCCACCTCGCAGGCAATATGTAGAACATCAAGACATCGATGAATGCAATGTAAAGAAGGAGCAATCCTTGAATCACAGAAAATAAGTATTTAAACCAGCTGGGCAGACCATCAACGCTGCCCACTCTAAACAAAGAAAGCGAGGAGGAACATGAAGTAACAGATTCAAAGAGGGAGTGCTTGCAAAATAAACTCGTTCCGTTATATGATATTCATCTATTTGCAAATCGACAGGCACTCCCTCAATTTTTCTGTTTCAAGCCAGCAAGACGATGAAAGGAGAAGGGACTATAGGGTAGAGGATAGGAATAGTAGGGAGCTAACGCACAAGCGCACACAAGCGCACACACGCACGTAGGATTCCGCAACCCGAACAACTACCCACAGACACAGAAACAATGGCTTAGAACGAAAATTTCAAGAAAATCAAAAATAAAACAAAAGTAAAACGAAATGGAAAAAGGAACAGTTATAATAGGCATCGACCCAGATAACAACGAAAGCGGTGTCGGTGCAGTTTACGATGACAAGACATTCTTAGCCTACAAGATGGAGTTCCCGGCTTTGATAGATTACCTCAAGGCTATGAACGAGAGTTGTCGCAAGAAGGTCAAGGTCGTTATTGAAGGCGGCTGGCTCAACAAAAGCAACTGGCATGTGCTTAATCGGTTCATGAGTGCAGTCAAGGCAGCAGCAATCGGACGCTCTACCGGAATGAACCATCAGACCGGAATTCTCATCGTTGAGTGCTGCAAGCATTACAATATACCCTACGAGATAATCAAGCCTTTAAAAAAATGCTGGAAGGGAAAGGACGGAAAAATAACCCAAGACGAAATCGCCTACTTCATGAGTTCTGACGGAAAGATGCCGAGAATGAACCAAGACCAGAGAGACGCACTTCTCCTCGCATGGGTGTGTGCAGGATACTCGGTCAAGGTCAAGCCAAAGAAACCACAGACAACCCTGCAGAAGACCATCAGAGCCTTTGATGGATGAGAAAAAACGAATAGTTGCGAAAAGTTAAAATTTCACGAAGAACGAACAACTAAAGCGAAAAAGTCGTATCTTTGTGCCACTGTTTACCAAATAAGCAGTATTTCAAACTTAAAACAAGAAGAATATGAAAACAGAAGAAATCGCACTATCGAGGATCAGCGAGAATAAAGCGAACCCGAGAACCATAACTGAGGCGAACTTCCAAAAGCTGGTCAAGAGCATCCTTGTATTTCCTAAGATGCTCCAGCTTCGCCCGATAGTCGTGGATGAGACATACAAGGCACTGGGTGGCAATATGAGAACGAGGGCACTCTGCCACATCGTGAGCATGACACCGGAAGCCATCATGGACGTTCTCGACACAGACCAGCGTCTTACCGATGCAGAGAAGCTGGCAATCGCCAACTACTGGAGCCAGTGGCAGGAGCAGCCGACTGCAACCATCGTCAAGGCATCAGACCTCACGGAAGCACAGAAGAAAGAATTCATCATCAAGGATAATGCAGGCTTCGGAGACTGGGACGTTGATGCGTTGAACAACCAGTGGAATACCGACCTCTTGAAGGACTGGGGGATTCAAGACTGGCAGCTGCAAGGGTGGATGAGTGCTGATTCGTTGAAAAATGGAGAGCAGGCAGACGAGGATCAGAAGGAGGCAAAGGACGATGAGTTCGATGAGGACACAGAGAAAATCCCACAGCGGTGCAAGGAATGCGAACTGTGGCAACTCGGAAAACATCGCCTTATGTGTGGTGACTCCACGGATGCAGAGCAGGTCAAGTTCCTTATGGGGGAGCAAGTGGCCAATCTGTATCTTACAGACCCTCCATACAATGTTGGCTATGGTTACGAAGGCTCTGCTATGATGAGCAAGAGAAAGCATAGAACGGATGGGCTGACGGTCAAGAACGACAAAATGGACAATGACAAGTTCCGGGATTTCCTGTCGGCTGCTTTTTTGGCAGCAGAAGAAACCATGGAGAAGGGTGCTGCTTTCTATATTTTCCACAGCGACAATTATTCGATGTGGTTCAGAGAGGCTTTAATGAGCACGAAAGATTTGGAGCTACGTGAGACATTGATATGGAACAAGGATTCGCTTTGTCTCGGGCGGCAGGACTACCAGTGGAAGCATGAGCCGTGTCTTTATGGGTGGAAAAATGGAGGTGCGCACAATTGGTTCAACGACAGAGCGCAGACAACGGTTATTGATATGGCTCGACCTAAAGTATCAAGGGAACACCCTACGATGAAGCCAGTGCCGCTTTTTGCTTATTTGATGGGCAATAGCACAAAGGAAGGTTGGAATGTATATGACGGGTTCGGTGGTAGTGGTACAACGCTTATCGCAGCCGAGCAGTTAAACCGCAATGCGTTCTTGATGGAGCTCGACCCACATTATTGCGATGTTATCATTGCACGCTGGGAAAAGCTGACTGGAGAGAAAGCAGTCAAGATAGATGAGTTTAAGAAGCATGGCGAATAGTTTCGATGTGTCGGCTTTTCTCTTCAAGGTTGATAAACTACACCAGTTTGCAGAAAGAGCGGCACACACGCAAAATTCGCACAAAATAACCTCCAAGGGAGCGGAAACGAAAAAGGCAGGAGATTAACCCCTGCCCATCGCTTTGAGAATACACTGGTTGATGAAGCCGCTGCGGTCTTTCTTATCGACCCCTGCCAAGATTCCAGCCACGTCCTCGGTAGCACCGAAATAGAATGTTGCAGCGTATTTCTTCATTCGCCCTGCACCCTTGCGAGCACCTCCCCAAGATTTGGAGGTAGTTTCATTCGTAGTACTCATAATGTTAAAAATTTGGTGATATGAAAAATAATTCGTAAATTTGCAAACGAAATCCCAAAGTGGGGTGGTGGTTCGAGCACCACCCCTTGGAGCTTAGAATAATCTAATCGTAAATGATAAGATTTCTATTTTCCAAATCTTAAATGAAATTTTCAGTACGTTCATAAGACTTTGGGATTTCATTTTACTTTTCCCTCATCCTCGGAGGGTTTCAGTAAATAAGGACTCTTCCCTTATTACGTTTGCAAAGATACGAAATTTATTTGAAATATGCAAGTTTTTCAAGTTGAATTTTTATAAAAAATCAAATAAATTTCAAGAAATCAAAATATGCCACAAGGTAACAACAACAAACATCGAGCGCAGAAAATCGACATCGAGAACCGCCTGCAGATTATCGCACCATTATACCGCAAGGGATGGACGGAGCGAGAAATCACGGCAGAGGTGAGGAAACGGCTCGACAGACCGAAATACAATCAAGCGCACTGCGACATTCAGCGGTTATTGAAGGAGTGGAGGGAAGAGCGGCTGACCGACACAGACGAAAAGATTACCAGCGAGGTGGCAAGGCTAAAACTGGTAATACGTGAAGCCTGGGAAGCGTGGGAGAAGTCCAAGGAAGACTACCACGTGCAGAAATCAACACAGCATGGACTGCCACTCCGAGATGAGCAAGGAAGGCAGATTTCCATCGAGACCGTCAAGGCGATAATGTACGATGCCGAAAAGCGAGGATTCGGAGAACCACGCTACCTCGACATCATCATCAAGGCAGAGACGCAGATTTGCAAGCTGCTCGGACTGGATAAGGTCGTGCTCGACCTGAACGCAGGCTTCCAAGGCGGCATCGAGGTACGATACATCAACTCGGGACACCAGTGTGCATCCAGCGAGCAGGAAGTAATCGAGCGTGAGGGATTGGATAAAGAATAATTTTACCATAATTTTGTTTTAAGTTTTATTGTTTGAAGAATGGCACTATTTGACGTTATTGGTGAGTTGTATGCCCCGAATGCGGACGTGAAGCCAAGGTTTCTCGTGAACCAAGGAGGCACGTCCTCGGGGAAGACATACACCATTATGCAGCGTCTTATAGTGCTTTCTTTTGAACATCCAATGGCGATTATCACGGTGTGCGGTCAAGACCTCCCGAACTTGAAGGTGGGAGCCATGCGAGACCTCGACACCATCCTGCACACAAGGGCAGAGTTGCTGGACTGGTTCAAGAACAACAAGAGCGACAGCAGCTACCGAGGAAAGAACGGTTCAATCATCGAGTTCAAGAGTTACCAGGATGCGCAGGATGCCAAGAACGGTAAGCGAGACTACCTGTTCGTTAACGAGGCGAACGGTGTGCCCTACGAAGTGTTTTGGCAACTGGCAATACGAACCAGAAAGCAGGTGTTCATCGACTACAACCCAAGCGCAAGGTTCTGGGTGCACAACAACATCATCGGCAGGGATGACTGCCGCTTGATCCTGAGTGATCACCGAAACAACCGATTCCTTACTGAGCAGGAACACAAGAAAATTGAAGAGATTGACGACCCCGAACTTTGGAGAGTTTATGCAAGAGGACTGACCGGAAAGATTACCGGACTTGTATTCACTAACTGGGGCATCGTTGACAAACTGCCACCAAGGGAGGAGTGGAAAATGGAATGCAGGGGGTTGGACTTCGGATTTACCAACGACCCGACAGCAGTGGAGCACCTTATATTGGCGCACGGAGAGTTGTGGGTTGACGAAGAAATCTACCAGCCCGGAATGACGAATGACGACATCGCAGACCGATGCAAGGAAAACGGGCTGACAAAACGAGACCTTATCATTGCGGACTCGGCAGAGCCAAAGAGCATTCAGGAGATCCACAACCAAGGTCTGTGGATAATCGGCAGCACCAAGGGAAAGGACAGCATCAACAATGGCATCGACATCTTGAAGCGTTTTCGCATCAACATAACCAGACGAAGCAACGGCATCATCGGGAACATGCAGCAATACAAGTGGAAGAAGTCAAGGGATGGAGAGACCACGAACCAGCCTATAGACGCATTTAACCACGGCATAGACGCAATACGATACGTGGCCTTGAAGAAGCTATCCGTAGCGAGCCACGGAACTGCTAAGGCGCACGTATTGAGGCAATAACTACGACAAAATTATAAAGCGTATGGATAAGAACACTACATTCAAGTACTGGCTGGCAGTGGCAAGGCACACCAGCTATAAAATCGGCAAGCAGCCACGACCAGCTTTTGTCGGGGAGAAACAAGTGCCCGACAATCTCAACCAGCTATCCATCGGGCAGCTTATAGACCTTTCCCAGCTATCAGACAGCGAGGAAAGTCTGTATCAGATAGTGACAACCGTCCTCGGTCTGAGCCACAAGGAAGTGGAGCAGGCAAGGGCGGTTGATGTCGTTATGCTCATCGGCTGGGTAACATCAGAGGTGGAGCGCATCAACAAGCTCTTCGAGAGCACAGACACAGCGAAGCCAACGAGACTGGAGAAGGAAGCAGGCATCGATACCCTGCGATTCGGACTATTCGGCATGCTTGACTGGTATGCGGTAAGGATGGGTATCAGCGACCACGACCAAGTGCTGAAGACACCATGGCTTCGCATCTACAAGTGCATGGAAATGGACAACAAGAGAAGCGTGTACGAGCGGAACCTGCAGAAGTTACAAGCGGAAGAAATGAAACGTAAATCCAGATAATTATGGCAACAATCAGAGAGACATTAAAGCAGCTGGCAGCAGACACGCTACCAGACTATACCTACCTTTTCGAGGACTGGGATACAGCGGATACCAAGCTGGAGAAACTGAACTATCCAGCCATCGTATGCATCATCCCAGCCAGCGGAACGACAGAGATACGCAACGGCAGGGTTTACGACACCGTGAACGTTGCCCTGGCTTATCTCGACATCGTACCGAAGGGAGCGGAAGGAGAAGACAACGGAGAGTGCATCGACCGAATGAAGATGGCAGGGGCAAGGATGATACGAGCCATCAACCAGTCGCACCAGTTTGAACAACTTGAAGGGCAACAATACTACGAGACCATCATCGAGCGTTTGAGCACGATCGTGTCGGGCGTAATGTACTCCCTTCAGCTGACACAGAGCATAGGAGGGTGCGAGGTATGAGCAAGGGAGGTATTCAATTCGACCCCAAGGCGGCATCGCTGATAATGAGGGAGGAAGTGGAGAGAGCACGGCAGCTTATCATCAACCACATCAGGATCAACGGACAGAACGCATCGGGGCGCACCATCGCCAGCCTAAAGGTGGAGCAGCCCAGCGAGGATGAGACCATCCTCTGGGGACATAAGCCATTCGGGGTACTGGAGACAGGACGAAGGGCAGTAAAGATACCATACGGCTTCCGTGGAATCATCCGACAGTGGATGAAGGACAAGGGACTGCACGGCAGACCTATCCCATACAAGACCCAGCGACCGCACAAGTACACACCGCAAGAGCGTGGAGACATGAGCATGGCAGGGGCAATCGCCCACACCATCGCCAGCAAGGGTTCTAAGCTGCACCGGACTGGCGGCAGGGCTGACGTGTACAGCAACGTTGTGCCCGATACGATGAAAAGGCTGGGGCAGAGACTTATTTTCTTAATCCACCAGTCGGTGGGAAGTATCAAACTAAACAATGAGACGGTATGAGACAGACAACGAAAAACGGCATCACGATTAAGTATGCGGACGCTGTAGGCTTCGCTTTCCTTCCCTGCATCATCAAGGCGAGCGGCTCGGGTGTTGCGAGCATCGAGGCAACCATCAGCAGGGAGACCAAGACGTACACGTACAGCGTGGAAGCTTTTGCGGATAATTGCATCATGGACTACCGGGAATATGTGCAGGCACTCTTCGATGGCATCAGCTTCGGAAACATTGACTACAGCAGGGAGAGCCAGAAGAGTAACCTCGGGGCAGTGTTCGATATTTCCGTGAAGGTCAAGAACAGCGAGGGGAGCGACCTTGTGGCATTCAGTTATACGACCTTTTACGTTTGGGGAGCGATGAGGGCAGGAGAGACGTGGAACGCAAGAAAGACGCTTACATGGTTCACGAACTTTCCATTCTCCTTTGGACTATACATCAGCGAGGAAACCAGCCTTCTTGTGTATGCGGACGGAAGGGTTACGAATAAGCACATAGACATAGCAGAACAGGGCATTTTCGAGATTACAAGCAATGTGCTAAAGGCAGGAGCGAAGTCTTACTCCATCAAGGACTATAACGGAAAGATACAGCAGGCGACTTTCGACACAACCTTTGATTTTACGTTCTATCTAAAGACCAGCAGCAAATATACGGAACTGGCAGCCATCAAGACCGACAACACAGAGAAGGGTATCTATCTGCGTTGGGTTGATCGTCACGGTTTCTATCGCTACTGGCTATTCACGCAAGGCGATGAGAGCAGGGCGATAAGCGGCGACACCAGCTTCATGCGCAACAACCTCGGAGAGTATGACGATACCATATTCGGCTACCTCGGAGCGAACGGCAGAAGGCAGGGCTACGGCAGAGAGGACACAATACCTCTTTGCGCACCATTGGTAGATAGCGAGACGTACGACTTCCTGCAAGACTTGGCAAGCAGCCCAGTCGTGGATATGTACCTCGGTGGCGACAAGTGGCAGAGTGTGACAATCAAGGCAGGAACGTACACCAAGACAACGGCAGAGTTGCAGGATTTCGTCTGCAACCTGGTTATTAACAATACACAGATTCAGCAGCTATGACAGACCAGCAACTTTACATCGATGGCATCTTGATGGATATGAGCGAGGAAACGGCAATCACGCTCGACATCAAGAGCAACCTTTTCCGTGACATCACGAAAATGACCGCCAACACGACATACACCATCAACCTGCCCAAGACAGCGCACAATATGGCTGTGCTGGAGTTTGCAGGGAAACCGAGCACCAGCAGCAAATACCCCTATATTTTGCACACAGCACGTTATTTCCGTAACGGACTGGAGATTATCCGCAACGGAAGGGCAAGCGTCCTGAGCGTCAAGGAAACTATCGAAATTTCGATTTATTGGGGATTGTTTCAAGCATTGGCAACGCTGCAATCGTCCGATTTGAAGCTTAACGAGTTGAATTGCACGAAGTATCTGCGGTTCACCAAAAACAACAGTCTCTACACCTACGAGAAGGCAATATCGGAGGGAGTATTCTATGGAAGATACGAAACGGCAGCGGTCAAGACATCAAGCGAGGAGTGGCAGGGCTATGACCGCAACGTTGGAGGGAACAGCGACACGACATACTCACTCGTTGGTGGTAAGATAAGAACTGGAACAGAGGTCGGGAAGTATGTATCGGGCGAGGTTTTGACCGATGAGACATACCAGTGTGCAATCATACCTTTCGAGGCTGGAATGAGAGCCACCATCAGCAAAGTGTTGGGAAAGGGAGACTATCGAACCTGGGCAATACTCGACACCAACAAGAACGTTCTTAGCCTTGCCGATGATGCCGGGAAGACAGAAGTAGAGACCTATCCGTTATTACCAGCTCCAGATCCTCTGCTCGGAACGTTCGTGAGTGCAGGAGCGTGCATCGCAAATATCGAAACGAGCGTGGCCATGGAGACAATATCCATCAGGGTTCGAGCAGAGAAGGCAGGCTCTGTCGAATACGGAGCACTGAACAAGGAGACCGGAGAGACAACACCATGGGGAACGTGTGATGTTGCAGCCGGAGAAACAGAGTTCAACGTGGTAAAGAGTAAACCTTCCGGTATTCTAATATACATTAAGCCTTCGGTAGATAAGATGATAAATAAGGCGTTAAGCACGGGTGTGGCGGCTTATTATCTCTCGGACGGTAAGTTATCTCAAGTGCATTCGAGCGGAGCGTACAGCGTGAAGTACACAAGCGGGAGTATGCCTATCGATGTGGACCTGCAAGCACCAGCCACGGCAGAGTGGCTTGTCATAAACGCAATCAAGGAATACAGCACTGGTACGACCATTCTTGTTAAGAGCGAGACTGAGAGCCGGGCGAGAGCGATCAGCGGCACGTTTGACGGAGGCGGTTCATTTGGAGGTGGCTCTTTTGGTTATACTGACAAGGGAACAATCCAGCCAGTCGTGACGGTGCAATATATCATAGACCTCATCACGGCACAGACCGGGGTTGCATTCGGCTGGAGCAATCGATCGAAAGAAACCATCAAGGGGCTTGCTGTCCCGTTGATTACAAGGAAGGCAGATGCGCAGACGGTTGTAGGCAGCTTAGAGGGCAGTTTCTTCCAAACAGAGAACCTCGGTATTCTCGATTTCCAGCTAACAAGTCTATCGGAGGTATTCGATGGGCTGGAGATTGGGCACAGATACAGCCAGCTGAATGTAAAGATTGCCTGCACGATGATTTTTGATGTTCAGATGAACTGGTCGTGGGACGCATCGAAAGTAAATCCAAGCGGATACAAATCATGGAGCTTCGGTGATGGGAGTACTGAGTTGCAGGCATTCTACTCATATCCACCGAATTACATCGAGATGAAGGTTAAACATCGAAATAATGATGGAAACGAAACAGAAACTCTGTACATTGCAGGGTTGCAGCAGGACGAATCGTCCGGAAAATATGTGACTGATTATGAATCGAATAAGGTAAACGGCAGATTTATACACCTTGTAGCAGGACGAGGGGAAATTGATTTTGAAGAGGGCGACATCGTAACCTTTGAGATGAAACACCCTAAAAACCAGAGATTAATAGGATTGAAGTGTTACAACGGACGCTTGTCTGCCAGCATCAAGCAGAGCGATGAAGTACCATACGGAGGTAATTTTCCTATCGGCAAGAACCTGCCCGACATCAAGGTAACGGATTTCTTGAAGTGTATCTGCATTCTGACATCAACGTTTCCAAGCCAGCGTTTTATCGGTGAAACACTTACATTTGCGGACATCGTGAGCCTTTGGGAAGACAAGGCGCAAGCGGTGGACTGGACGAAGAAGCTAATCCCGAGCGAAGCCAGCAACCATCCAAGGCAGACCGATTTCAGCGTAGAGGACTACTGCCAGCACAATATCTACAAGTGGAAGGAAGACGACACCGTCTTTCGGAAGCATGATGCGGATATGGAGATAGACAACAAGACGCTTGAATATACGCAGGACGTTTGTACGCTGCCATTCGCAGCCACGGACGGAAACCGCATACCGATATACGAGTGGGAGAGCAAGCAATACACGTTTGGCAGTACCACGACAACCAGACAAGCCGCAACGAAATACAAGGCATGTAAAGACCGAATAGTGAACCTGACGAAGAACAATGCAGGCTATGCGGAATTGGCTTTCAACATCAACCTTCAGGACATCTTCGACAACAAGCTGGAAAAGTTGAGAAAGACGGTGGCGAACCCACACCACATTGTGGAGCGGTTCAACCTTTCGGATTTGGAGATACTGAACTTTGACGAAACGAAGCCAGTGTACCTTGCCCAGTACGGAGCGTATTTTGCGGTTCTCGAAATCAAGACAACAAGCAGCGGATATTGCGAGGTTACAATGATAGAGTTGAACAATTAAAAAGAACGGACTATGGTAAGTGAAGACAAACAGCAGATACTTGACATCAAGGTCAAGTACGAGGATGCAATCTATGGCATCATCAGATACAAGGAGAAGATAGACGAGCTCAAGCAATCCATCAAGGACTTGCAGCAGCAGGAAAAAGACAAGACCATCACGACCAACGAGATGAAGTTGCAGACGGAAGCCATCAATGCAACCATCAAGGAATATCAGTACAACGTGCGTACCCTGCAGAAGGAGATCCAGAACAACGTGCGTACAGAGAACGAGCAGGAGGGCAGCTTGAAGCAACTGCGTGCCCAGCTTTCAAATGCCACAAAGGCTTACGATGAGATGAGCCGTGCCGAGCGTGAGGGAGCAAAGGGAAGAAAACTGGCTGAGCATATCGACGATATTACCGACAAGCTGAAACAGGCTGAGGAGGAGACGCAACGATATTATCGCAACGTTGGCAATTACTACAACTCGATGATGCAAGCAGCAGATGACCTGCAGGGGACGGAGTTCTTTGGTATGGATATTGTCAATGATACCGAGGTTAGCAACATCATCAAGCTGGCGCAGAATATGGATGGACTGACAGGCAAGCTGAAGGCGTTCGGTAAGACCGTAATCGGCTTGGTTATGAATCCATATTTTGCAGCACTCGCTGGCGTTGTCGGTGTTGGTATGACATTTAAGTGGTGGTATGACTACAACAAGGGATTGATGGAAGCCACACGACTTACGCAGCAGTTCACTGGATTGACTGGAAACGAGATGAAATCCGTGCGAAACGAAGTTCTTGCGGTATCCGACACATTCGGGTTGGAATTCACGGAGACGATGCAGTCTGCTAATACAATGAGCAAGGCTTTCGGCATTTCCGTTTCTGAGAGTTTGAAGATTATGCAGGACGGACTGGTGAGCGGTGCAAACGCCAATGGTGAGTTTCTCGACACGATAAAAGAATACCCGAGATACTTCAAGGAAGCAGGACTGAGTGCTGAGGAAATGGTGGCAATCTCAACGCAAGCGACCAAGGAGGGAATTTTCAGCGACAAGGGTGTTGATACCATCAAGGAAGGAAATCTACGACTGCGAGAAATGACAACCGCTACGGCTGCTGCACTTGACGGAATAGGTATTTCTTCTAAGCAAGTTCAAAAGGACTTGCAGGACGGAAGCAAGACCACATTCCAGGTTATGCAAGAGGTTGCTAATAAGTTGAAGGAACTCCCACAGTCAAGTGCTGCTGTAGGTAGCGCAATTGCCGACATCTTCGGTGGTCCGGGAGAGGATGCCGGACTTGCTTATATCGAGATGCTCGGTAACATCGAACTTGATATGGACAAAGTAAAGGCAAAGTCCGGGGATATTGCCAAGGCGCAAGAAGACGAATTGAACGCAACCAAGGAATTGCAGGACGCAATGGCTTCATTGTTTGATTACACCGGGGGTGGATTCGAGACCATGAAGGCTCAGTTGTCAACGATTGCGAAGAAATCACTTACAGCAGTTATCAAGGGAGTTGTGCAGGCAATCAACTACTTCATCGACTGGTACAATGAGAGCCTTCTGTTTCGAGGGTTAATCAATGCGATCGGCATAAATTTCCGCTTGATGTGGAACGCAGTCAAACTCGTATGCAATCTTGTAATAGACGCATTCAAGAGGATGGGCTTTGCGGCAAAGGGTATGCTTGATATTCTTGAAGGTATCGTGACTTTCGACCTATCCAAGGCACAGAAGGGATTCAAGGAGATGTTTGACTTATCCGGCACTATCAAGGAAGTATGGCACGACATCAAGAACGCTGGCATAGAGATAGGCAATTCCTTCGCTGACGGATTCGAGAACACCGTGAACGGAAGGCTTGAACATCTGAAATTAGTTGGCGTGAACGATGGAGCGACCAGCAGCGAGCAAGTGAACGGAAACAAGGGAACGACACCAGCAGCCAAGGGTAATACCACCAAGGGCAAGGGCAGCACCACCAAGACTAAGACGCAGAGAGCCAAGGAAGAAGCGGAAGCCAAGGCAGAAGCAGAGCGCAGGAAGAAGCAGGAAAAAGAATTGCAGGCACAGATTGCACTTATCCAGTACCAGTACAACGAGCAAGTAATGGCCGCAAAGAAGCGATACCTCGCAGGTATGTACGACAACGAGCGAGACTACAGCAACGACCTCGAACAGCTGGAGAAGGACATGGTGGAAAGAAGCATTAACGCATACGTGGCGGCAGGGCAAATCGGAGCGGAAAAGGCGCAGGAAATGCAGGCAAAGCTCCTCGACATCATGATAAAGGCGAAAGAGGACTTGAAGAACCAAGCGAAGGAGATTGTGGACGAACTCAACAAGGAGTTCGAGGAAGCAGAGAAGGCACGCAGGGATGCGGACATCATGAACGGTGGAACTGGAGAGGAAGACGATGCAGCAAAGCTGGAGAGATACAAGGCTTTCCTTGAGCAGAAACTTGCAATGACACAAGAGAATGTTGAAGCACAGAAGCAGCTACAGCAGGAACTGCACGATACGACTTTGCAGTTGCAAGCTGACGAAAACAAAAACAAGCAACAGAAACTTCAAGAGCAGAACCAAATGATAGCCGATTATATCTTGGCAATCGGTGATGGGTTGGCTGCGTTTTTCGAGAGCCAGGATCTGACTTTTCATAATTTCCTCAAAACCATGCTGATAACCTACCTTGATGCGATAGAGAAGCAAATGACTGCGACTTATGTGCATATTCTTGCAACTAGCATTGCAGAGAGCGGATGGGCAGGAGTTGCAAGTGCAGCAGCCAAGCTTGCTTTAATCAAGGCAGCGTTTGCAGCAGCCAAGGCAGCAGTAAAAGGCTTCTCCACTGGTGGCTACGTCCAAGGCTCGGGCACTGGAACGAGCGACAGCATCCCGGCAAGGCTATCCAATGGCGAGAGTGTAATGACCGCCAAGGCGACATCGATGTTCAGTCCGATATTATCCGCATTCAACCAGCTGGGCGGTGGCGTGCCTATCGTAGCAAACAACGGAGGCAGCAATATCGGAATGGATATGCTGGCGGCAGCTGTAGCCAGAGGGTATCAGATGGCTCCTCAGCCAGTAGTGAGCGTTGAAGAGATAAACCGCACCCAGCGTAGAGTGCAGACGATAGAGAATATCAGCAGGCTCTAATGGTGTTGTTATTTAATCAAGATTTGCGTTCTTAGCGGTTTTTGGTCGAAGGTGGTAAAGTTATACACCCAAGGCAATAAAAGCCGCTTAGAACGCAAAATTTTGGCTTGTTTTGAAAAATTAACTGTTTATGAGATAAGCATATTGAAAAATATCGTATCTTTGCAGCGTTATAAAACTTAAAAATCACGTTTCAATGGCAAAACTCAGAATATACAACGACATCGACAGCCAAGACAACAAGTTTTGGTATCAATGGTGGGGTGGTGACTGCGTGTGTTTTCAAGATATAGATGTTTTTGCGGCAAGCATACCGAAAGACGATGATACCATCGATATGCGCATCTTCTGCAATGGCGGCTCTGTGGTCGAAGGTTGGGCGATTTACGACCGACTGAGACAGAGCGGCAAGAAGATAACCTGCACCGTGGAGGGCAAGGCAGCATCTATGGCCACAATCATCATGCTCGCAGCACCAAAGGAGAGCCGCAAGGCATACGAGAACGCAGCCTTCCTCCTGCACAATCCGTGGGTTCCTGGATGGTGTCTGGGCGACCAGCTGAACGCAAAGGACTTGAAGAATCAGAGCGAGGAAATGCAGATGTGGCAGGATAAGATGGTGGACGCATACGTAGAGCGGTGCGAGTGCGACCGTGAAGAGATTCAAGCCTTGATGGATAAGGACATCTTCATCAGTACCAGCGAGGCTTTGCGCCTTGGTCTTATCAGCAGCACCGTTGCACCAATCAGCGCAAGCGCATCGAAGCGCAACATAGAGCAATTCATTAATTCAAAACAACAAAATCCAAAAGCAATGGAGAAGAAAACAGAAGTAAAGGCTTCTCTCCTTGACAAGATTCTCGCCAAGTTGGGCGTGAAGTCACTGGAGGAAGCAGAGCAGGCGGTGGCAGAGCCACAAGCCAAGGTAGAGCCAAAGGCAATGGAACTCAACACAGCGGACGGACAGACACTGACCGTTGAGCGTGAAGAGGGAGATCCGCAAGTTGGCGACAAGGCAAGTCCGGACGGAACATTTGAAATGCCCGATGGTAAGACAATCGTTGTCGAGGACGGTGTAATTACCGACATTAAGACAGCAGGCGACCCCGGCAATGAGGGCGGTGAAGGCAATGAGGGCGGTGAAGGCGGCAGCGCATCAAGCACAGACGACACCGTAGAAAAGTTGCAGCAGCAGGTAGCAGCACTCAAGCAGCAGTTGAGCGACACCAAGGCACAGCTGGAAGGCGCGCAGAAACTTGCGAAGAGCAAGGAAGACATGCGCATTCTGAATGCCGTGAAGATGGCAGGCGGTGCTGAGAAGGTGTTGGCAGGCTACAGCAGCCACTACCAGCCAGCGCAGCGACAGCCAAGCGGCAAGGGTGCAGGCGACAACGTGAACGCTGTCGAGGAAGGTAAGAACGCCATCAAGGAGAGACTTGCCAAGCTCCACAAAAAGGGCAAGAAGTAACCAAGTATTAACCCATTAAATCAGAAGAAAATAATGGCAGGATTTACAAAGAAGCAGCTGGAGAACTTGACACTCCAGCCCGAAAACCTCGCAAGCATCAAGGATGCCGTGCAGGAGACCTTCTTCAAGGATGAGGATTTCTCTTCATTCGTGAACATTATGAATGTCAAGAACGATGACCCTATCGCACTTATCGGTGAGATGGATATGGTCGGCAAGAAGGGTGGCGGTTGCGACCCTACCTACGAAGAGAAGGGCATCGCTAATAGTAAGAAGCATTGGGAACTCGGACAGTGGGAAATCCCTATCAAGATTTGCTACGAGGCATTGAAGGGTTCAATCGCAGAGTACTCATTGAAGACTGGTACAGCCATTGGCGACCTTACCAGCACCGACTTTATGACAATCTACACCGATGCACTCCAGCGAGCCATGCAGCAGATGATTTGGCGATTCGGCTGGTTCGGTGACAAGGCGGCAGCATTGGCAGGTGCAGGTGGCGGAAAGCTGACAGCAGGGTCGGACGTTAATATGTTCAACGTCTGTGACGGTCTATTCAAGCGCATCTTCACAGCCACAGCAGCCAAGAACCATACCGCCATCGCAGCAAACAGCGAGACCACAGCAGCAGCGCAGGTTTCAGCATTGCGCAAGAAGGGTGCAGCTACAACACTCGTTGACACCATCTTGATGGACGTGGACACACGCATCATTGACGATAGCGATGCGGTGTTGCTTATGACACGCTCGCTTGCTGACGCATTGACCTACGACATCAAGCAGACCTACCACGATATTATGCCGTGGGAAAAGGTGTTCGATGGCTTCGATGTAGCGACCTACAACGGAGTGAAGATTGCACGTGTCGGCATCTGGGATAGGATGATTAACGCATACGAGAAGGGCGAGACGACTGTCAACCTTCCACACCGTGCGGTATTCTGCAATCCTAAGCACCTTATGGTGGGTACTGACGCTGATTCACTCATTAGCGACCTCGACATCTGGTTCGACCAGAAGGAGCGCAGGAACTATCTCTATGCTACAGGTAAGATTGGCACGGCTCTCCTCGAAGAGAACATGATCCATGCAGCTTACTAATCGCTCCAAATTTTCAGTTTAGTATTAGTCCTCAACACCCACAAAACGGTGTTGGGGATATAACAATTTAAAACGAATTAATATGGCAACAACTTGCGAGAGCCTTATCGCCCAGGACATCATCATCCCTTGCGAAGACCAGGTAACAAAGGGACTGGAGGGCGATGGACTTATCATCAACCGAGACGACATTGACTTCACCAAGTCTGCTGTCGTTGGTAATACAATTAGCACATTGGTCTTGAAGACAGGCAAGAAGGCATACGCTATCCGGCAGGAAGGCAGCAAGCCATTCACTGGAACCAAGACAGAACTTACCGTTGGCACGTATCGCAACAGCTGGAAGAACACTGTAGCAGTCGTGGTATTGGCAAACACACCTGACGTTTGCGCAAATATCATTGACGGACTGGCGAACGGAAAGTTTGTCATCATCCTTCGCAACCTATCAAAGGGAGCGGACGGAAAGGCAGAGTATCAGGTATTCGGATATGCGCAGGCACTTAAGGCAAGCGCAGGCGAAAACGACAAGTACTCAGACGACACCGAGGGTGGCTGGCTTATCACGCTGGAAGAGGAGAGCGTACCGAAGGCAGCTTATTTCTTCTTCGATACAGACAGCGAGACCACGGCAGCCAAGTACGCCAGTCTGACAACAGCAGCCGTAGGAGGTTAAGCCATGACCTACGAGGAAGCAACAGCCAAGGTCGGGGAGTTGAAGGCACGTTTTGATAGCCCCTTTGATGAAACCGACAAGGCAGTTATAGAATCTCTATATTTCGAGGTAACACGCAAGCGTTTCGTTCCGACAACCTGCCAGCAGTGTTACCACGATGCTTTAATCGAAATTTATCTAAAACTCAAAAAAGAAAAGGCAATGCCAAAAACATGTAATTACGCAATGAAGGCAGGCTTCATCATTTCCTGCCCGGATTTCTACCATGGTAAGATTTTCACGAACGAGAACCTTACCGACAAGGTAGCGCACGAATATCTGACGAAGTACCCACACATGGAGAGCTACTTTCAGAAGATACCCAGCGAGGAACTCATCGAGAACAAGCAGCCAGCAGGCAGCGACAAGAAGGAAGACATCGACCAAGCCGAAAAAGCAGGCAAGGAAGAGTAACAAAACAACAAGTAAAACGACACAAGCATGAACGTTAAGACAGTTAAAAAGCCAAAGCGAAGGGTTGATATTGGCTACGTCAGCCGATTCAAGATGCAGGCATACGGATATGATAATCTATATCCGCAGAACCTCGCACGCATCACGGAAGCCAGCGGAACGGCAATGCTCTGCCTTAACCGCTACGCCCGATTTATTGAAGGCTACGGCTTTGATAGCGATGTTATCGCAGCGTTAGCGATGAACTGGCAGGGGGACACGGCAGACGATTTGCTTCGGAACGTTGCGCAAGACCTCGCACGCTATGGGGGTTTTGCCCTTCATGTTAACTACAACGTTTTAGGGCAGGTGTCGAGCGTGAGCCACGTACCCTTCGAGAATTGCCGCCTTGAAGAGACGGACGACAAGGGAAACGTGGTGCACGTCTTGCTGCATCCGGACTGGGAGCAGAAGAAAACAAGGAACGGAAAGCGGTTGTTTGTGAACGAGAAGACTATTGAGCGCATCAACATTTTCAATCCAGACCCAGACATCGTTCTTGAACAGATTGAGAACGCTGGCGGCATCGACAGCTACAAGGGACAGATTCTGTGGCAGAGCCTTGATGGGAAATTTATCTATCCGACAGCCAGCTACGATTCCGCCATCACTGAGATTTCGACCGATGAGGGACTGGCCAACATGAAGATGAGGAACGTGAGAAACAACTTCCTTGTATCGTGTATGCTCGTAACCAAGAAGGGCGTGCCTAAGTTCAACGAGGAAGGCGAAGAGGTGGAGAGCGGACAGATGATTTCCGATGAAGACCTTTTGCAGTTCCAGGGGGACGAGAACACAGCGAAGATTCTTGCGGTCGAGGTAGAGAACGAGGAAGACGAACCGAAGGTTGTTGCTTTCCCTACAAGGAACTTCGACAAGGAGTTTTCCGTGACCGACAGCAGCGTCATTGAACGCATCTATGCACAGTTCCACCAAGAGCTCTTCTATGCCATCCGTATGGGCAAGCTTGGATTCAGCGGACAAGTGATGCAGGATGCCTACGAGTACTATGCAGGCGAAGTGACGACCGAGCAGCGTTTCATCGAGCGAGCCTTCAGGAAGATTTTCGAAAATTGGCACGATCCAGCCATTCAGAACTTAGACCCCAAGCTTCAGCCGTTGAAGTATATCAGCAGCGAGGTGGCAGGGAACAACACGATAGATTAATTGATTGAGCCTATGGGAGAACAGACAAGAAAGCAACTTATAACGGTTGATCAGTTCCGGGAACTGGCAAGACCGACAAGCGCACACCTGGACGAGAATGAAGTGAACTCATACATTCGTGAAAGCGAGGACACGAACATCATACCAGCCATCGGGTGGAAACGTTTCAAGGCAGCGACCGAGCAGGGAGAGTGGGGTGATTCTGTATTGCCCGATTTCCAGCCTGCGGTCTTCTTGGACGGTGGCGAATACACCACAAAGAAGGAGGGCGTTTGCAGCCAAGACGAAACCAAGGTGCAGAAGTACACCAGCGGAATACGCAAGGCACTCGCTTATTTCACGTATGCGAGGCTTTTCCGTGCCGATGGCACAATTGTAAGCCGAGCTGGTGGAATGCGACACAGAGACGATTATTCAGACCACGTTCAAGATGCATCACGAAACAAGCAGTACAACGACATCATGGACATGGCTGAAAGATATTTATCAGATGCACTCGAATACCTCAAGGCATTCACCCCGAAGGGGGAAGTGAAGGCACAGAGAGGAACGAGGGCACACATTCACGCAATAGGAGATTAATATTAATATATGGCAACAATAGACGAAATTAAACAGCAGGCGGAAGCGGTCAAGAACGCTACGCAGGTGGGCGAGAACACAGCCGAGAGGGTAGGCGGTGCTCTCGCTGGTCTTGCGGATATTGCCAAGCAGCAGGATTCTAAACTCAGCGACTTATCTAAGGCGGTGAACACTACTGTTTTCACAAAATCAGAGACTGCAAACAAAGTTGTAAGGAAGCTTTATTTTGATTTTTCTGAATATCAAACTCCAATAACTTCTGAGGATGTTCTAAGCATCTCTATTTTTAACAACTATAATAATGTAAAAGGAATATTTTTATATTTAAACAATAATAATATAGCCAGTTTTAATAAACCAACTTCATCATTTAGTTTCAAAGATTTAAGAACAAATATATATGTTTGCGCTGAATTTAATTATGACAACATGACTGAAGGGTCATACATAAGACGTGTCGTACTAACAAATGAGGTGTTAAACAAAAATCTTGACCCAAGAAATTCAGTTACAACAGAGAAGTTAGCAAACAAAAGTGTTACTAATGAGAAGTTAGCAAACAAAAGTGTTA
>ERZ1034713.239-NODE-239-length-35760-cov-8.381515_pt1 | contig 35760 bp, 44 predicted proteins | sample MGYA00520692_ERZ1034713 | MGnify/ENA primary metagenome ERZ1034713 (study PRJEB33766, sample SAMN09781717) | gut metagenome | biome: gut microbiome | host: Homo sapiens | place: Madagascar | study: EMG produced TPA metagenomics assembly of the PRJNA485056 data set... | reverse complement strand
ATATTGAACTGAGCCAGACGGTCAGCGCCAAATACGTCAAACACTAATTTCTTAGGATATTGCTCGTGAGTCTCGATGACAAACGACTGCGACTTCCACTCGCCTCTTGCAGAGACACCGCTTCTTTCAGGCAAAACGGCAATGACCTTTCCTTGTAATTCCATATATTTCTCGATTAATATTTTGTTTTAAAAACGAAGAAAGTTACCTTTCAGTTTGCGAAATTACTAAAAATAGTTCAAAAACTAAAACATTTCTCTGTTTTTTTTGCCTATAACCGATATTTTTTGTATTTTTGTGCTCATATTACAGCTTTTAGGAAACAACAAGTTGCCTACTGGCTCGTCATATAACAGAAACAATAGATTAATAACAACAATATCAGTAACAGATAATATTTAAAATACAAAATACTCATGAGATTTACATTATCCAGTACTGCGTTGAGCAATAAGCTCAACATGCTTGCCAAGGTCATCGGTGGAAAGAACTCTCTGCCTATCCTTGACTGTTTCTTATTCCAAGTAGCCGGAGGCGAGATGACCATCACAGCCAGCGACAGTGACAATATTCTCAAGACTACCATCGAACTCACAGAGTGCGACGGTGAAGGAGAATTCTGTATCCCAAACAAGGTTATCCTCGAATCTCTCAAGGAACTCCCTGAGCAGCCACTCGATTTCGATATCGATACTGAGGGCACCTTGGCTATCAAGATCTTATACCAGAATGGTCTCTATAACTTTACTGCGCAAAGTGCTGATGAATATCCTCGCACACAGAGCGTTAACGATGCTGCACATACAGTAGCCATCGACGCAGCTGTGCTCATCGACAATATCACCCGTACCCTCTTTGCTACTGCCAACGACCAGTTGCGCCCTGTGATGAATGGTATCTACTTCGATTTGACACCAGAATCACTCAACATTGTAGCCAGTGACGGACATAAGTTGGTACGCAACAAGAACTTCACTATCAAGAGCGATACTCCTGCTGCTTTCGATCTTCCTAAGAAGCCAGCTACACTCCTGAAGAACATCCTCTCACGCGAAGAAGGTGACGTAACCATCAAGTTTGATGAGAAGAGTGCAGAGATTCTCTTTACAGACGGCAGTTTGAGATGTATTCTCTACGAGGGAAAATACCCAAGCTACAACTCTGTGATTCCAAACAACCCTAACGAGGTGACTGTAGATCGCCGTGCCCTGATCAGTGCCTTGCGCCGTGTCATGCCATTCGCCAGCGAAAGCAGCCAGTTGGTTCGCCTCAAGATAGACAACAACCACATGGAGGTTTCATCAGAGGATGTAGATTTCGCTACATCAGCCAAGGAACAGCTCGTATGCGAGTCAAACAATACCAATATGAGCATCGGTTTCAAGGGCAGCAGCTTGCAGGAGATTCTCAACAACCTCAGCAGCGAGCAGGTGATTATCCAACTTGCAGACCCAAGTCGTGCCGGTATCATCGTTCCAGCCGAACAGCCTGAAAACGAAGATGTCCTCATGTTGCTCATGCCTATGTTGCTCAACGACTAATCACGCAGAGAAAGGAAAAGAAAGAAAATGAAACTGAATCTTAAGAAACCATTGATCATCTTTGATTTGGAGACTACGGGTCTCGACTTCATCAAAGACCGCATCATACAGATGTCATATATTAAGGTCAGTCCAGACGGCACGGAGGTTCGAAAGAACCTCTTTGTCAATCCGGGAAGACCAATTCCACAAGAGGTGGTAGAACTGACTGGTATCAGCGATGAGGACGTGAAAGACGCGCCTACCTTCAAGCAGTTGGCTGCCACACTCGAACAGGAATTTACCGGTTGCGACTTTGCCGGTTACAACTCCAACCATTTCGATGTTCCTATGCTCGCAGAGGAGTTCCTCCGTGCAGGCATCGACTTCGACTTCAACAAGTGCCGTCTCATCGACGCACAGACCATCTTCATGAAGATGGAGCGACGCAACTTAGCTGCAGCCTATAAGTTCTATTGCGGCAGAAAGATGGAGGAAGACTTCGAGGCTCACCGTGCCGATCAGGATACAGAGGCTACCTACCGTGTACTCATGGGTGAATTGGACAGATATGCTCCAGGCGTACAGGAAGAACCGGACCGTGTACTCAACAATGATATGGATGAGCTTGCAGCATTCTCTAAGCAGAAGGACAACGTAGATTTCGCTGGACGTATCATCTGGAAAGAAGTAGTGGATGCCAACGGAAAAGCAGTGCTCGACGAGAAAGGTGAACCACTCAAGCACGAGGTGTTCAACTTCGGCAAGTACAAAGGTTGGGATGTGGCAGAAATCCTTTCCAAGGACCCAGGCTATTACACCTGGATATTAGGAAGCGAATTTACCAACAACACCAAGCAGGTACTCACCCGCATCCGTCTCCGTGAGTACAACAAACGAATGGGAAAGTAATTTCTTCTAATCACAGATTATGTTAAAAGGAAAGAAAATCGTATTGGGCATCACAGGCTCGATTGCAGCCTATAAAGCCTGCCTGATTATACGAGGATTCATCAAGCGGAGCGCTGAGGTTCAGGTGGTCATCACTCCTGCCGGAAAGGAGTTTATCACCCCTATCACCCTCTCTGCCCTCACTCATAAACCCGTGGTAAGCGAGTTCTTCTCTCAGCGCGACGGTACCTGGAACTCTCATGTAGATCTCGGTCTCTGGGCAGACGCAATGGTCATCGCTCCTTGTACGGCTTCTACCATGGGAAAAATGGCAAACGGTATCGCTGACAATATGCTGATTACCACCTATCTCTCCATGAAGGCTCCTGTATTCCTGGCTCCTGCCATGGATCTCGATATGTATAAGCATCCTTCTACGCAAGCCAACATGGCAAGACTGAAGGAATACGGCAATATCATCATCGAACCAGCTTCGGGATTCCTTGCCAGCGGCTTGGAGGGTAAAGGACGTATGGAAGAACCTGAGGTCATCGTGGATTACATCGACCAGTATTTCGACCTGCTGGACGGAATGAAGGATGGAAACAAGGAAGGCATGAAGGACTGTATCAAGGGAAAGGATCTGATGGGGAAACATATCCTTATCACAGCCGGACCTACCTATGAGAAGATAGATCCTGTGCGCTTTATCGGCAACTATTCTTCTGGCAAAATGGGATTTGCATTGGCTGAGGAATGCCGACAGAGAGGGGCTGACGTAACCCTCGTTGCCGGACCAGTATCACTCTCCTGTCATGAGGACATCCACCGCATCGACGTGGAGAGTTGTGAGGAGATGTATCAGGCTACCACGAAGGCTTTTGAAGGAAAGACCGATGGAAACTCAACGGGCAGAAAGATGGATGCAGCTATCCTCTGTGCCGCAGTGGCTGATTTCAAACCAGCTGAGGTGGCAGACAGGAAGATCAAACGAGAAAAGGACGATTTGCTCCTGCGTCTGGAACCCACCCACGACATCGCTGCCGCATTGGGACAGATGAAACAGGAAGACCAGCACATCGTAGCCTTCGCACTGGAAACCAATGATGAGGAAACGAATGCAGAGAAGAAGCGTATCAAGAAAAACGCAGACTTCATCGTGCTCAATTCCACCCGCAACCCAGGCACCACCTTCCGGACAGACGAAAATCAAATCACGATTATTTCTGAAAAGGGTAAGATAGAATATGAGAAAAAGCCAAAGACAGAAGTGGCTGCCGACATCATCGATGAATTGGCTAAGCTCTTCTAATATGAAAGGCTTCTGCCTTCAGATACTGATGATAGGATGCACCCTGCTTGTTAGTGGTGCATCCTATATTCATGCGCAGGAACTGCAAGCGAAGATTACCATCAACCATGCCCAGATTTCGGGCACGGACAACGCTGTTTTCGACAACCTGCAGCAGACGTTAGAGAGATTCGTCAACGAACGACAGTGGACGCATCTGCAATTCCAGAAGAACGAGCGCATCAACTGCAACTTCAATCTGACGGTGAGCAAGTATGACAAGAGCCAAGGTCTCTTCACCTGCAAGGCACTCATACAGGCCAACCGCCCCGTCTATAACTCCGCTTACACCACTACTATATATAATAATGTGGACGAGAACTTCATCTTCAAGTTTGCAGAGTTCGACCAGATTGAGTTTAATGAGGAAACACTCGACAACCAGTTGACTGCCCTCTTCGCCTACTACGCTTATCTCATCATCGGTCTGGATCTCGACACCTTCTCCCCGATGGGAGGAGAAGACATCCTGCAGCGCTGCATGAACCTCACCAACAATGCCCAGAACCTCGACTTCCCGGGATGGAAAGCTTTCGACAACAACCGAAACCGCTATGCCATCATCGCCGACTATCTGGACGGAGGTATGAAACCATTCCGCCAACTCCAATACGATTATTACAGAAAGGGACTTGACGAGATGGCAAACAATGCAGAACGAGGACGTACAGAAATCACGACCACTCTGGAGGAAAACCTGAAGAAAGCAAGGGAAAATAAGCCGCTCAGTCTCCTGCCACAGATATGGACGGACTACAAGAAAGACGAGCTCGCCAATATCTACAAGGGAAAGGGAACTCAGAAAGAGAAGGAAAGTATCTATGACCTCCTCTTCTCCATCAATCCTACACAGAACAATTCGTGGGACAAAATCAAGCAATAATTATGCTCAAACAATTATATATCAAGAATTTCACGCTCATCGACGAACTCAATATCCAGATGCACCCAGGCTTCTCTGTCATCACGGGTGAAACGGGTGCAGGAAAGAGTATCATCCTCGGAGCCATCGGTCTGTTGTTAGGCAACCGTGCTGACAGCAAGTCTATCAAGGCTGGCAGAGATCGTTGCGTCATCGAGGCACACTTCGATCTGTCTAAATATAATATGCAACAATTCTTCACCGACAATGACATCGATGAAGATTTGTCGGATACCATCATCCGCCGTGAGTTGACGGCAGCAGGGAAAAGCCGTGCTTTCATCAATGATACACCGGTATCGCTGACCAAGATGAGGGAACTGGGGGAACAACTCGTCGATATACATTCGCAGCACCAGAATCTCCTGTTGCAGAAGGAAGACTTCCAGCTCAATGTGGTGGATATTATTGCACAGGACGAGAAACAGCGGAAGAATTATGAGGCTGCGTACAATCAATATAAACAAGCCAACCAGAAACTGAACGCTCTGAAGGCTGAAATCGAAAAGAACAGAGAGAACGAGGACTTCCTCCGATTCCAGTTTAAGGAACTCGATGAGGCACAACTGCAGAACGGAGAACAGGAAGAACTGGAACAGGAATACGAGATGCTCAGTCATTCCGAAGATATCAAGACGGCACTCTATCAGGCAGACAACCATCTGTCGGGAGATGACGGCAATATCATCGAAAGACTGAAACAGACATCAGAGCAACTTGCTAATATCAAGGATGTTTATCCCGAAGTAACCGAACTGTTGGAGCGCATCGATTCCAGTTATATCGAACTGAAAGATATTGCCCAGGAAGTAAACGGACTGACCGATCATGTAGAATTTGACCCTGCCCGTCTGGAGACCATCAATGAACGACTGGACAAACTCAACTCACTGCAGCAGAAATTCCACGTCAGAGACTTGGGAGAACTGATAGAAACCTATCATCAGCTCAAGGAACAGCTTTCACACATCGACCATAGCGACGAAGATGTGGAAGCCATGGAACAGGAAGTGACCCAATTGTTAGAGAAAGCACAGAAACAGGCAAAGGAATTGACCGCTATCCGTACGAAGGCTGCCAAAAAAGTAGAGGAGGAAATGAAGCAGCGCCTCATCCCGCTGGGCATTCCAAACGTAAGATTCAGCATCAGTCTGACAGAGAAACCGCTCAGCCACGATGGTGGAGATAAGGTAAGTTTCCTCTTCAGTGCCAACAAGAGCACCCCCCTCCAACCTGTTACCCAGGTAGCATCAGGAGGAGAGATTGCCCGTGTAATGCTCTCGCTGAAGGCAATGATCAGCGGAGCCGTGAAACTACCAACCATCATCTTTGACGAGATAGATACTGGAGTAAGCGGCAAGATAGCAGAGAAGATGGCACAGATCATGGCAGAGATGGGCAACCACGAACGACAGGTTCTTTCCATTACCCACCTGCCACAGATAGCAGCCATGGGCAGTCACCACTACAAGGTGAGCAAGGAAGAAACCGACAATGGAACTATCAGTCGCATGACGGAACTATCACAGCAGGAGCGTGTACAGGAAATCGCCCAGATGCTCAGTGGAAGTGATGTCAGTGAGGCGGCACTCGCTAATGCCAAGGAATTATTAAGAATATGAAAAGAATATATATAACTATGATAGGATGGATGGTCGGAGCATCATCTCTCCTTGCACAGCCAGGTTCTGTGCAGAAGGTAGCCAAGAGTGTCTTCTCACTCACCACCTTCAACAAAGATGGAGGCATCATCGCTTCTACCCAGGGCGTCTTCATCGACAACAAGGGCACTGCCATCAGTACCTTCAAGCCATTTATCGGCGCTACCAAGGCAACCGTAGTAGATGCCAATGGCAAATCGATGGAAGTAGATGCCATCATGGGTGCAGACGAGTTGTATGATATGGCTAAATTCAGAGTCATCGGCAATACCAATGCTGCACCGATTGCAAGCAAGGCTTCAGAAGCTGGCAACAAGGTATGGCTGGTTCCCTACTCCATCAAAAAGCCACAATACCAGCAAGAGGATATCAGTAGCGTAGAGCAGTTTAACACCTCCTACAACTACTATATTTTCAGCAATACCGCACCAGAGAATGCCATAGGTTGCCCATTTGTCAATAAAGACGGACAAGTAATCGGACTTATGCACTCCAATGGTACCGTTACGGCCATCGATGCCAACTATGGCAAACAACTGCATGTAACCGGTCTCTCCACCCTGGACGCAGCCCTTCGAGAAAGTGGCATCCGCACCGCCTTGCCAGACAAGGAGGAAGATGCCATCACGATGATGACGCTGAGCAAGGGACAGAAATCGGCTGATGACAACATGAAATATGCAGACGAGTTTATCGGAAAGTTCCCTACATCCTCATTCGGTTATAAGGAAAAGGCAGCCTTGTTGGTCAACAAACAGCAATTTGAGGAGGCAGAAAAAGTAATGCAGGAAAGCATCAAGAAATGCAGCAAGAAGAATGAGGCTCACGGCGATTTTGCTGACCTCATCTATCAGAAGGTAGCATACGTAGGCGATTCCATCTACCCTGCTTGGAATGCAGACAAGGCTTTGCAGGAAGCACAGAAAGCCTATAGTATAAAGGCTGAGCCGCTTTACAAGCACCAGGAGGGTAAAATCAACTACCTGAAAAAGGACTATCAGAAGGCATACGACCTGTTTATGGAACTGACCAAGACACCGATGAACAGTGGCGAGATATGGTATGAGGCAGCCCAAGCTAAGAGTCAGCTGAAAGCACCATACGATGAGTTGAAAGTACTTTTGGACAGTGCCGTATCAGTAGGAGTACGCACCAAGATGGCAGCCCCTTATTATCTGGCACGTGCCAATTTCCTTGATGCCCAGGGCAAGACCAGAGAAGCATTGGCAGACTATAATATGTATGACAGCATAGCTCGTCCGATAGCCCCTACCTTCTTCTATGCCCGATACAAATGCGAGATGAAGTTGCACCAATGGCAGCAAGCATTGTTGGACATCGCCCGCACCTGTTATCTCAATCCGAACGAACCAACCTATTTTGCAGAATGGGCAAGTCTCGATCTCCGCGTGAAGAGATATGATGAGGGAATCAGTGCTGCAGAAGCCTGTATCAGACTGGCACCGGAATACGCTGACGGTTATCTTCTCCTCGGTATTCTGCAAGCAGAGAAAGGCAAGAAAGAGGAAGCCAAAGGTAATCTGCTGAAAGCTAAGGAGCTGGGTGATACCAGAGTGGATGAATATCTGAAGAAATACAAATTGAATTAAAGTTTAGGTTTCATTTATAGTAGGCGTACTGTTCTCGTGATGGGAACATACGCCTTTTATTTTATTCCCCAAATGCCTTTTCACTCAGATTTGCGTAAGTATGGGCAAAATAATACATAATTAATAAAAAAACAAAGGAAATGTCAGGGGAAGAACCTAAAGGAAAATTCTATGAATAAAGATATAAATTCTATTAACAATTAAAATGAAAGGAGTAAAATGATAGCACTTGCTGACTGCAATAATTTCTACTGCTCATGCGAGCGGGTTTTCCGCCCTGACCTGGTGGGCAAGCCGGTGGTTGTACTGAGCAACAACGACGGCTGCATCATCGCCCGTTCGGAAGAAGCCAAGTCTCTTGGCTACAAGATGGGCGATCCTTTCTACCAGATGAAGGAAAAGTTGGAGGCTGAGGGCGTAGCGATATTTTCGAGCAACTACACTCTCTATGGTTCACTGTCCAACAGAGTGATGTCAATGCTCTCTCATTACTCTCCCCAACTCGACCAATACTCCATCGACGAAAGTTTCTTCGAAGTGGACAAATCCATTGCCGCTGCCTTCTTTCAGGAAAATCAATCCTCCGAAAAAACGGATTCCCTGCTCCACCGTTACGGCGCAAGAATCTCATCCGACGTACTCCGGGCAGTGGGCATTCCCATCTCCATCGGCATCGCTGAAACCAAGACGCTGGCCAAAATCGCTTCAAAATTCGCCAAGAAATACAAGGGCTATCAGGGCTGCTGCCTCATCGATACCGAGGAGCACAGACACAAGGCACTATCGCTTTTCCCAATAGAAGACGTATGGGGAATCGGCAGACAGATAGCCCGCAAACTCGACTATATGGGAATCAGAACCGCAGCTCAACTGGCCGACCAGAAAGAGAGTTGGGTGCGCTGTCATTTCAATATCACCACCGTGAGAACCTGGAAGGAACTCAACGGCGAAAACTGCATCAGCATCGAGGAACTACCCCAGAAGAAAAGTATCTGCACGAGCAGGAGCTTTGCCGACGAGGGCATTAGCGACAAGAATGTAATGGAGGAGGCCGTGGCCAATTTTGCCGTACGTTGCACAGAGAAGTTACGCAGACAAGACAGTGTATGTCAGGGTGTTACCGTATTTGCTTGGACCTCTCGTTTCAACGATCATGTGCCGGAATATACCATCCACGACTCGCTCGTACTGCCCATCGCCACAGATGCTCAAGACGAGATAGTAGGAGTAGCGCTCACCATCCTACGCGCCCGCTATCCAAAATCTGTGTCTGACCGCCCCGACCGTCCCGACCTGTCGTTCCGCTTCAAGAAGGCAGGCGTGATACTCTGGCAGATATCCCCCTCCACGCCACGTGAGCAGGACCTCTTCGACCCCATCAACCGTGAGCGCCAGAAGGCACTGATGGCAGCCATCGATGCCATCAACCACAAGAACGGATACGGAACCATCCGACAAGCCATCCAGGGCACAGACTGCCGTTTCGACCTAAAGCGTGAATACATGTCGAAACATTTCACCACAGATATTAGCGACATACTGGAAGTGAAATGTTGAGAATATTATCCATAAAAAAGGTTGAGAGAAAGGTTGAGAAAAAAGGTAGAAAGACTCCTTCAAAAACAACTTTTTTTGAAAAAAGAATAAGCAAAAGAAGAAAGGAAAACAAAACAGATATTAATAATAAAGAATAGAAGAAACAGAATGAAAGAAAAAATAAAACTAACTATACATCCCGCAGAAATCGGAGAAAAGATGGCCATTCCGATGGCTGAACAGAGTGTAAAGGCAGGATTTCCTTCGCCTGCACAAGACTATATGGAGGGAGAAATAGATCTCAATGATGTGCTCGTGAAACACAGGGAAGCTACATTCTACGTGAGAATTTCGGGCGATAGTATGAGGGATGCTGGCATCCTTGACGGAGATCTGGCCGTGGTGGACAGACAGATAGAACCCGATAATGGCAACTTCGTGATTGCATTCGTGGACGGAGAATTCACCATCAAGCAGTTCAAGATGGACGAAAGCGGAAACTTCGGCTGGCTCGTGCCGTGGAATAACGACTACTCACCCATTAGAGTGGACGAAAACAACCGCTTTATGATATGGGGCGTCGTCACTTATGTGATTCACAGATTCTGTAAGGAATAAAATTTCAAAAGAGGAGGAATCTTCCCTTCCCACCTCATGAAGGCTATCGGACAACCGAAGCCTTCAGGATAATAATATCTTCAAGAGGGCGGTCGTTATTACCCTTGTCTGTGGCCACATTCTGGATTTTATCCACCACATCCATACCCTCAAGTACTTCCCCGAAAACGGTATAGCCGCCATCGAGATGAGGCACACCGCCGTATTTCACATACCCGTCAATCACCTGCTTATTAGGCAGCACATAGGCCTTCTCCTCTCTGGCCTCCTTCTCTATCAGATATTCTATTTGTCGGCGCGAGAAATTCCTACCCCAAGTAATATAGAAATCACAGGGAGCTGAAGCAAACTTTGGATTCTCCTCATCCCCCTCGCGTGCAGCACAGAGCTGACCTCGCTTATGGTAATATTTCGGATAGCGGATTTCTGCAGGAACGGCATAAGCTGTATCAAAAACCTCCTTTTTCAGAGGATCCACCTTTCGGGTAGCTGGATCACCAGCTTGCACCATAAAATTCTTGATGACACGATGGAAGATACAGCCATTATAATAGCCACACTTCACCCACTTCAGAAAATTGTCGCGATGCAGAGGCGTATCATTATAGAGCGCAATGCGGATATTGCCCATCGTAGTCTCCAGCAAGACTTCAGGACAGGTAGGATCCTGATGCACTCCAGCCGTATCAACACCCTCCACGGCAATGCCCTTCAAGACAGTCACTTCCTTGGCATTCATATAATCCTGAGCATAGCTTTGCTGCCCGAAAAGAGCAAGTGCTATGCTCGCCATCACCATTTTCAAAACCATATTTAATGTCAAATTTTCTTCCTAATTATTACAAAATTGATTTTTCAAATTTTCAAAGATTAAGACCTACTTCACAGTAATATGAAAACAGCCCTGATTCACCTCATATTTCACAAGACAGCGACCACGCTCACGGAAGTCGCGCAGCACCTCGCTGAGCACCCATTTCAGAGAGTCGTTTCTCACCTCCCGACGAGGATTTTTAGCCGTCTGCACAGTCTTATAGCGATTATAGCAAACATCAAAAGTTGTGCCGTATAGATGGCAAGAATTCTCAGTTGCATTTCCGTTTCTTGTGCGGAGTTTCGCCACATCATCCTTGGTACGGAGGATGCTCGTCACGATGATTTTGTGCAGCGGAATGCCCTTGATCTGGAGCGAGTCGAAATAGGCCCTTCCAATATCCTGTAAAAGCACCGAAGCACGGGGTACGAGATAAGGAATACTATTGTTGAGTTTATCAACATAAAAAAACGGATTACTACCCACATAGACCAGCGCTCCCTTGCTGTGTTCAGCCTCATCACGATTCTGCACCGGCTTTACCCCATAATGGTTGGCTGCCAGTATCTGCACATCCTGCTGATCGGGAAACGTATTTCCAAAATGCGGAACAGAAAAGATGCGGTGTTTCACCTCCTTGCCGTCCTTATCAAAGAAAATCGAACTCCCCTTTGCAGCAGAGTCCAAAGCAATTCCAGGCACAGCATCCACTATATTCCCAGCAGAAGCACCATTTAATTGTGATTCATTAGACCGAGAAACTTCCGCCTCCAGCGCAGCATCATCCTCTGCCAACAGAGCAGCAGAATCATTTTTCAAAGAATCAACAGCCTCAGTCTTTGTCAAACAGGATTCCGCCACGCTCGGTTTCGCTACTCTTATCAGGGCGAGAATCAGGACTATCACAACAAATCCGAGCAGAAAACGATTTTTGCTCGACATGGCACGAAGAATTCTGATGATATTTCGTATGATTTCTTTCAATTTCATGATTTGAGTATTTTCAATTTCATTTTGATCAAGCTCCAGTTTCGGAAGATTACTTTCTACATATAGGACATATAGGAAAAGAATCCCTAAGCAAGGTTCCAAGGGAAATAAGCCTTAGCCTTATTCCGATGAGAGAAAGAATCCCAGAGCAGAAGCCAAGCTTTTAGACCTGCCTAATCAAAAATGTAGTGCAAAAGTACGGTAAAAAAACGAAAATGCAAAACTTTTTAAAGTCTTTTTAAACAAAACATATCAGAAATTTTGCTCATTTCAAGGAAAAATAGTAATTTTGCAGCGTATTAATATCATATAAGTTTAAACTATATTATTTTTAGAGTTTTGATAGAGAAACATATTGTACTCGAAGACGTTGACCCAGTGATGTTCTACGGAGTGAACAACAGTCACCTGCAGATGATTAAATCACTGTACCCGAAGTTGCGTATCGTTGCACGCGACAATGTACTTCGTGTGCTCGGCGACGAGGAGGAAATGGCGAAAGCGGAAGAAGAAATAGAGCAGATGCGCAAGCATTTGGCGAAATACAACATGCTCAACGAAGAGGATATCCTTGACATTGTGAAAGGCAAGCAGACCAAGGCCGATTCAGCTAAGGATGTACTGGTATATAGCATCAGCGGAAAGCCTATCAAGAGCCGGAGCACCAACCAACAAAAGCTTATTGATGCATACGAAAAAAACGACATGGTGTTTGCCGTAGGTCCTGCAGGAACAGGTAAGACCTACCTCAGCATCGCACTTGCAGTAAAAGCTCTCAAGGAAAAAACAGCCAAGAAAATCATCCTCTCGCGCCCTGCCGTAGAAGCAGGCGAAAAACTCGGATTTCTACCGGGCGACATGAAAGACAAAATAGACCCTTATCTGCAACCGCTCTATGACGCCTTAGAAGACATGATACCTGCCGTAAAACTGCAGGACATGATGGAAAAGCATATCATACAGATAGCTCCACTTGCCTTCATGCGCGGACGCACACTGAGCGACGCTGTAGTCATCCTCGATGAAGCTCAGAACACCACCTCCCAGCAAATCAGAATGTTCCTCACACGTATGGGTATGAACACCAAAATGGTAATCACGGGAGACCTCACGCAGATAGACCTGCCAAGAGAACAACGAAGCGGACTGAAAGAGGCCCTCAAGATACTCGAAGGTGTGGAAGGTATCGGAGTGGTCAACCTCGGACAGAAAGATATCGTAAGACATAAGCTCGTAACCCGCATCGTAAATGCATACGACAAATACGACAAGGAAAGAGCAGAAGCCCGGGAAGCTATGAAAGCAGAAAAGGCAGAAAAGACAGAAAATTCAAAATAATTTAGAATAAGGAACTGAAGGAAGCAACCCCTCTACAAAGAGAAAGGAAAGGCGACGGAAAGTTCGAAGTTCAAAATTCAAAGTTCAAAATAAAAATGAAAGCATTAACAAAGACAGATTTCCATTTCAATGGACAGAAGAGTGTTTACCACGGTAAAGTACGTGATGTGTATGACATTAACGACGACATCCTCGTGATGGTCGCTACCGACAGAATCTCAGCGTTCGACGTTGTGCTGCCAAAAGGCATCCCATTCAAGGGACAGGTACTCAACCAGATAGCTGCGAAGTTCCTGGATACTACGACAGACATCTGTCCTAACTGGAAGTTGGCTACACCAGACCCAATGGTCACCGTTGGTCTGAAGTGCGAAGGTTTCCGTGTAGAGATGATCATCCGTTCTATCCTCACAGGTAGCGCATGGAGAGAATACCAGAAGGGTTGTCGCGAAATCTGTGGCGTGAAACTCCCTGAGGGTATGCGCGAGAACCAGCGTTTCCCAGAACCAATCATCACTCCTACCACAAAGGCTGACGAAGGTCACGACATGAACATCTCTAAGGAAGAAATCATCGCCCAGGGCATTGTTAGTGCTGAAGACTATGCAGTGATGGAAGACTACACCCGCCGCATCTTCGCTCGCGGACAGGAGATTGCTGCCAAGCAGGGACTCATCCTCGTAGATACAAAATATGAATTCGGCAAGCGCGATGGCAAGGTTTACCTCATCGACGAAATCCACACTCCAGACTCAAGCCGCTACTTCTATGCTGATGGCTACGAGGAGAAGTTCGAAAAGGGCGAACCACAGCGCCAGCTCTCTAAGGAGTTCGTACGCCAGTGGCTCATCGAGCACAACTTCATGAACGAGCCAGGACAGACCATGCCTGAGATTACCGACGAGTATGCAGAGAGCGTATCAGACCGCTACATCGAACTCTACGAGCACATTACAGGCGAGAAGTTTGACAAGGCAACCGAGGAAGGCGATATCGCTGCCCGCATCGAGAAGAACGTAAGCGAATGGCTTGCAGCAAGAAAGTAATCATTCCTGGGAAATAATTATTCCGCAGAGGAGTTAGTTTTTCCCTGAAAAGAGTACTATATATATTAATGTACAAGCAAGAACAAATTAAGCCCTATGAAGGCGAAGGAGACAAGGGCAAACTGGTGGAAGAAATGTTCGATAACATCGCTCCTACCTACGACACCCTCAATCATCGCCTCTCATGGGATATCGACAAGGGGTGGCGTCGCAAAGCCATCGGACTGCTGCAGCGCCACCACCCTGAAAAGATGCTCGACATCGCCACCGGTACGGGCGACTTCGCTATCCTGTCGGCAAAAACACTGCATCCCCAACAGCTCATCGGAGCAGACATATCCGAGGGCATGATGGAAATCGGAAGAAAGAAAGTAGAAAAGGAAAATCTGCAAGACATCATCAGTTTCAAGAAAGAAGACTGTCTGCACCTCTCCTTCCCTGATGAAACCTTCGATGCAGTGACGGCAGCTTTCGGCATACGAAACTTCCAGAACCTCGACCAGGGACTCAAGGAAATGTGCCGAGTATTGAAGAAGGGCGGACATCTGAGTATCGTAGAACTCACACATCCCGTGAAATTCCCGATGAAGCAGCTATTCCGCATCTACTCCCACACGGTATTGCCGATATACGGTAAGCTGATTTCTAAAGACCAGAGTGCCTACAGCTATCTGACGGCCACCATCGAAGCCTTCCCACAGGGAGAAACGATGATGGAGGTGCTAAAGAAAGCAGGATTTGAGAAAGCTGAATTCAAGCGACTCACCTTCGGCATCTGCACGATGTATTTCGCAACAAAATAAAAACAAAAAAATAATCAGTATGGACAAGTATGGACTCATAGGTTACCCTCTGGGGCATTCATTCTCAAAGAATTACTTCAACGAGAAATTCGAGAACGAGGGTATCGACGCTACCTACATCAACTTCGAGATACCTACCATCGAAGACCTGGCAGAAGTGCTCGACTCCAATCCCGAATTGAAAGGATTCAATGTGACCATCCCTTACAAGGAAAAGGTTATCAGCTATCTGGACTACGTAAGTCCCGAGGCAAATGCCATCGGTGCTGTAAACGTGGTAAGAGTTACCCACAAAGGCGACGAAATGGTGCTCAGAGGCTACAACAGTGATGTGATAGGCTTCACCCAGAGCATAGAACCGTTTATCGAGTCTTTCCACAAGAAAGCCCTTATTCTCGGTACGGGTGGTGCTTCCAAGGCCATCTGCTATGGACTGAAGTCGCTCGGACAGGAAACCGTCTTCGTGAGCCGATACGAGCGTCCTGGCACTCTGCAGTATGACAAGATTACACCTGAAATCATCAAAGAATACAACGTGATTGTCAACTGTACTCCTGTAGGAATGTACCCTCACGTAGATGAGTGTCCACCACTGCCATACGAGGCCATGGACAGCCATACCTTATTATATGATCTGATCTACAACCCCGATGAAACCCTCTTCATGAAGAAGGGCAAAGAGCAGGGAGCCACCGTAAAGAACGGACTGGAAATGTTGCTCCTGCAAGCCTTCGCATCTTGGGATTTCTGGGAAGGGAAAGAGCAACTGTAAAAAAGATTTTTCTGAAGAAAAATTCTCTAACAGATGAGAAAACTTTCAGAAGATTTTTTTTTCAGATTATATAATATATAATAATGTAAAGGAGAAAAGACTTTAAGTTAAAACGATAAAAAATAGAAAAATGAGCAACAATCGCTATATGATGCGCGGAGTGAGCGCAGCTAAAGAAGACGTACACAACGCCATTAAGAACATCGACAAGGGTATTTTCCCACAGGCTTTCTGCAAGATTATACCTGATATTCTGGGCGGCGACCCTGAGTACTGCAACATCATGCATGCCGACGGTGCTGGAACAAAATCAAGCTTGGCATACATGTACTGGAAAGAAACGGGTGACCTCTCCGTATGGAAAGGTATCGCACAGGATGCAGTCGTAATGAATACAGACGACTTGCTTTGCGTAGGTGCTGTAGATAACATCCTCGTTTCATCTACCATCGGTAGAAACAAGATGCTCGTTCCTGGAGACGTCATCTCTGCCATCATCAATGGTACTGATGAACTCCTCCACGAAATGAGAGAAATGGGTATCGGCATCTACCCTACAGGTGGCGAAACTGCTGACGTAGGCGACCTCGTACGTACCATCATCGTAGATTCTACCGTAACCTGCCGAATGAAACGCAGCGATGTCATCAACAATGCCAACATCCGTCCGGGCGACGTTATCGTAGGTCTTTCCTCTACAGGTCAGGCTACATACGAGAAGAAATACAATGGTGGTATGGGCAGCAACGGACTCACCTCTGCTCGCCACGATGTTTTCGCCAAGTATCTCGCTGAGAAATACCCAGAAAGTTTCGATCATGCAGTACCAAGCGAATTGGTTTATAGCGGCAAATACAAATTAACCGACGAGGTGGAAGGCGCACCTATCAATGCAGGCGAACTTGTGCTCTCACCAACCCGCACCTACGCACCAGTCATCAAGAAATTGCTCGACGAACTGCGCCCAGAAATCCACGGTATGGTACACTGTACAGGTGGGGCACAGACCAAGGTGCTCCACTTCGTAGGCGAAGACTGCAAGGTAGTGAAGGACAACATGTTCCCAGTACCACCACTCTTCAAGGCTATCCACGACTGTTCTGGCACCGACTGGAAGGAGATGTACCAGGTATTCAACATGGGTCATCGCATGGAAATCTATGTACGCCCAGAGATTGCAGAAAAGGTCATCGCCATCAGCAAGAGCTTCAATATCGATGCACAGATCGTAGGTCACATCGAGGAAGGCAAGCGCAGCCTCACCATCAAGAGCGAATTTGGAACATTCGAATATTAATCAATAGAACATTCGAATAATAATCATTATAAAATGGATAATAACAATATATTACAGAAACTGGAAGGCTTAGAGAGCCGATACGAGGAAGTTAGCACCCTCATCACCGACCCGGATGTCATCGCAGACCAGAGCAGATACGTAAAGTTGACCAAGGAATGGAAAGACCTCGGCGACATCATGGACGCTCGTAAGCGATACATCAACTGCCTCAACTCCATCAAAGAAGCCAAGGACATTCTCGCCAACGAGAGTGACCCGGAAATGAAAGAAATGGCACGAGAGGAGTTGAACGAAAATGAAGCTCTGCAGCCAAAACTCGAAGAGGAAATCAAGATAGCACTTGTACCAAAGGATCCAGAAGATGCCAAGAACGTGCAGATGGAAATCCGTGGTGGTGCAGGTGGCGACGAGGCTGCTCTCTTCGCAGGAGACCTCTTCAGTATGTACAAGAAATACTGCGAGTCTAAGGGATGGACCGTGAGTGTAACTTCAGTCTCTGAGGGCGCCGTTGGTGGATATAAGGAAATCGACTTTGCCGTAAGCGGAACAGATGTTTACGGTACGCTGAAATATGAATCTGGCGTTCACCGCGTTCAGCGCGTGCCTGCTACCGAGACTCAAGGACGTATGCACACATCAGCAGCCACAGTAGCCGTTCTGCCAGAAGCAGACAAATTTGAGGTAAACATCAACGAGGGCGACATCAAGTGGGATACTTTCCGAAGCTCAGGTGCTGGCGGTCAGAACGTCAACAAGGTGGAATCTGGTGTCCGCCTCCGCTATCCTTGGAAGAACCCAAATACAGGCGAAGTGGAGGAAATCCTCATCGAATGTACAGAGACCCGCGACCAGCCTAAGAACAAGGAGCGCGCTTTGAGCCGACTATACACATTCATCCACGACCGCGAGCATCAGAAGTATGTAGATGATATCGCAAGCCGCCGTAAGAGCCTCGTCTCTACAGGTGACCGCAGTGCGAAAATCCGTACATACAACTTTCCTCAGGGACGCGTAACCGACCACCGTATCGGATACACTACTCACGACTTGAATGGTTTCCTCGGAGGAAACATCCAGGACATGATCGATGCGCTGACCGTGGCTGAAAACGCAGAAAAATTGAAAGAAACCGAACTATAAAAATCACAAAGAATATGAATAGAAAAGAACTAGTAGAGCAGATCTTCGCAAAGAAAAGTTTTCTTTGCGTAGGTCTTGACACAGATATCGACAAATTGCCAGTATGCATTACTGAAAGTGAAGAGATTCAGGGTGCAGAAGCTAGTATGATTTTCAAATTCAACAAGGCTATCATCGATGCAACAGCTCCTTACTGCGTAGCCTACAAGCCAAACCTCGCTTTCTATGAGAGCCGTGGCGTATATGGCATGATTGCCTTCGAGAACACCGTGAAGTATCTCAAGAAGTACTACCCTAACCACTTCATCATCGCAGATGCTAAGCGTGGCGATATTGGTAATACATCCAAGATGTATGCACAGACTTTCTTCAAGGAGTATGATCTCGACTCTCTCACCGTGGCTCCTTACATGGGCGAGGATTCAGTGAAACCATTCTTAGAGTATGAGGGCAAATGGGTAATTCTGTTGGCTCTTACTAGCAACAAGGGAAGCCACGACTTCCAGCTCACAGAGGATAAGGAAGGCGAAAGACTTTTCGAGAAAGTACTGAAAAAGAGTCAGGAATGGGGCAACGAAGAAAACATGATGTATGTAGTAGGTGCTACTCAAGGCAGCATGTTTGAGGACATCCGCAAGGTAGCTCCTAACCACTTCCTTCTCGTACCAGGTGTAGGTGCACAGGGTGGAAGCTTGCAGGAAGTTTGCAAATATGGCATGATTAAGGACTGCGGTCTGCTCGTCAACTCTTCTCGCGGTATCATCTATGCCAGCAATGGTGAGGACTTCGCCGAAGTAGCTGGTCAGAAGGCGAAGGAACTCCAGGAGCAAATGGCTGCAGAATTGGCTAAAATCTAAAGTAGAATTGGCTAAACTCTAAAAGAGTAACGGTCAGACTCTATAAAAAGATAAAAAGTATCTTTTAGGCGCATTGTTTCATCAAGAATGAGGCTTTGCGCCTAAAAAATAGAGGTTTGTTTGGGAAAAAAGCGAAATATTACAAGATAATTACAAGAATTCGAAACTTTTTTACTATATTTGCACCAAATAATAAAGCAAAGCAAACCAGCCGGCTGGTTAAAGCTGGCTAAAATCAAAAGAATAGATAAATATGGAATTTACCGCTCAACAATCAAAGAAAAATAACCAACTAACACCTACTATATAGCCAATAACACCTAAAAGGTTTATTTTCAATCACTTACAAATAGAAACAAGACAAATATCTCTGTTTTAGATATTAGTAGCTATATAGTAGGTATTAGTATATCTTGTTACTATTTTGTTACTCGTTCTTAACATTTATCTCCCATTTTCTTGCAAGTTACCAAAAATATAATTATCTTTGCAGCGAAAACCATAATAAGGAGGCTTATGAAAGAAAAGAACAATTCAAAAGAACCAGTCACTATCAGATACAAAGAGTTAGCCAATGGCAACCTCAGTATCTACCTTGACATCTACAAGGATGGCAAGAGAGCATACGAATTTCTCAAACTCTATATCCTTCCTGAAACAGGTAAGGACAGAATGGAGAACAAGAGGAAGAATAAGGAGACCAGAGAAGTAGCCAATCTCATCAAGGCGCAACGCATCCTTGACATCAAGAACGGAATGGCAGGGATAGAAAGCAAGAGCAAAGGTAAGATGAAGCTCTCTGACTACATAGATAAGTTCATCAAATACAAGAAGGGTGTAAACCCTACCTATGATGACTCCTTCCTCAACCGAACGAAATCGCTTGTTGTAGAATACAAAGGCGACAATGTACTCATTAAGGATATAAACAAGGAATGGTGCTTAGGCTACATCAGGTTCCTGAATACAACAACCTCTCGAAGAGGCAAACCACTCGGCAAGAACTCAATCAAGACATACTACAGATACTTCGGTTCGGTTATCATAAAGGCTGCAAAGGATGGAGTCATACAGAAAAATCCTTTGGATCAGATTGAAACAGAAGAAAAGCCTAAGGCGAATGATGATGCTGGAAGAGTATATCTGACCATAGACGAGATAAGAAAGATGGCAGATACAGAATGCGAGAAAGAAGTTATCAAACGAGCATTCATGTTTTCCTGTTTTTGTGGGCTACGAATATCAGACATCAGGAAGCTGAAATGGAAAGATATAGAGCAGACGACAGATGGCGATGGGAATACTCACTACCGCCTTTCAACGACAATGCAGAAGACACAGAAGACCATCACCTACCAGCTATCCAAAGAAGCTGTCAAATGGCTACCTGAGAGAGGTGAAGGTGAACTTGTGTTCGACCACCTTACCAAGAAGTCAAAGTTGAGCATGGTAGTGAAGGACTGGGCAAAGGCAGCAGGAATAGAGAAGTATGTCACATTCCACACCGCCAGACATTCTTTTGCTACAATGATGCTGACGCTTGGAGCAGACATCTATACCACAAGCAAGTTACTTGGGCACTCCAAGATACAGACAACCGAGATATATGCCAAGATAATTGACAAAAAGAAAGATGAAGCCATGGGACTCATTGATAAGTTCTTTGATAAAGACTAACTCTTATTCTCTGCAAGGTTTGCATGTAACCTTTGCAAACCTTGCAAAGGTTAAGAGTTAAAGTATGTAATTTACTTCTGTTCGTTAGTTATCTCTGCCATTTTCTTTTCCAGTTGGGAAAATATTTTTTTCATAGTTAGGAAAGTTAATAACATATCTTGCAAGGAGTTCTGCCCATATCCTCAGCTTCATCCTCGCTTATCTCCTCTATCTCTCCTGAGCAGCGTGAAAGCCCCTTGCAATCTCGGTCGCAATGGTAACGCTTGGATGAACTGCCAGTACAGATGAAAACATTTTCACTATAGGCATCCGACTTTACGACAGACTCCTTCTTCTCGGGTTCTACATCATCAGGCTTCTTTGAAGAACTGCTGCATGATGCCATCAGGATGATGGCGAAAAGTAATACAAGATGTTTCATATTAAAATTCCTCTTTTACGTAATCATACGGACCATATTGAATAGCTACAAAATATCTCCCAGATTTAATTCTACCGACTTTGACAAATATCCCATAATACTCATCATTTACAGGAGACTCACCCAAGCTATAACAAATAAATCCTTGCTCATTTTTATAAGAAATTATATTATCATAACTCTCAGACAAAGTTTGCTTTAAACTCTCTCGTCTAAGTTTAGCTGTTTCAAATTCATCGTAAAAAGACATAAAAAGACATTCGTTGAAATAAGTTCCATTTACATCTGCCTGAAAGTAAAAGTCAGCATAATCAAAGTAATAACCACCATAAGAAATATTTTCGTATTGTATGCTATTATATGTAGTCTTATTTGGTTCTCCATACTTCAATTTCAGCAATCTTTCTGCTACATCTAAAGACTGCCCAAAAGGAACACCACAAATAGAACTCTGTGCATATACAATATATGTACAAAGAAACATAAAAGCAGCTAATAATAATCTTTTCATACCTACCACATTTTAATTATCCTACATTCGCTTGTCTCATGCCACCACCCAAGATAGATAGTAGCTGGTCGTAGCGTTTCTCTAACTCATCGTACTTCGCCTTCCAAACAGAATCGTCTAACAAATCGTTTTTGTATTCACGATATTCTGGCTCAGGTTCTGCCGCTAATACAGAATGCTCCTCTACTACTCGGTTTCCCTTACCACGAAAAAGCCATTCTGCTGAAATCTCATCAAATTCTTTAAGAAATCCTTCGATAAGACCAAGTGATACCGCCTGGTCACCACGAAGTTGGCGATTACAAGTTACTTGCTGCATTCCTATCATTTTCGAAAAAGCAGCTATACTTATCTGTTTAGACTCCAAAACAGACTTAATTCTCTGTGCCACAAGACTTTCCATACATTTTACATTTTTAAACCATACTTAAATAAACATAACCGACTAAAAAATATGCATTTTTGTTTGGCTATCTAAACATATTTGCATACCTTTGCACTCGTAATCAATAAGTGCTTAATTATTAAAAGCAAAAATACAACAAAAAATTAAGTTATGCAAACAAAAAAGATAAAAATTATCAAAGTTCCGCTTGAAGGACGAAAAAAACTTGCCGAGCGATATGGTTGTTTCAGAGAGACAAGCTTCAACGCTCTTGCGTTTAGGAGTCAGAGCAAGCAATCTGAGGACATCAGGAAAGATGCTTTGAATGACTTCGGAGGGGTTAAAACCGAAAAGGTTGTGTTTTATTAGGAAGGAGGTGAGTATGATTAAGAGATTATTCAGAACATGGCTGAGGTATAAGCTCGTAAAGTTGATTGGAGATAAAGAGCTCAACTTCGAGGAAGTCTTTGAATGGATTTATAATTCGCCAATATGGGAATGGAACATAATGCTCTACTTAGCGAAGAGATTCGATGGAATCGATACCAAAACTTGTAAATTCAAAGTTGACATAAGTAAAGCACAAGATGTTTTAAATCTTATCAAGAAGTAACTACATTGTTATTCTCAAAACTGGAGGAACCCTATGAATGAAATTTCAACTATTGTAGATGGTGACAGAATGACATCACTACAGATTGCAGAGATTACTGGCAAGCCACACGCAGACGTGATGAAAGCCATCAGAAAGATGGAGCCAGCATGGTCTAAAATCAACGAAGGAAATTTTTCCTTGGTTGAATATAAAGACAAGAAAGGCGAGACAAGACCTTGCTACTCCCTCAACAAGGAAGAGTGTCTCTACATCGCCACCAAGTTCAACGATGAAGCGAGAGCCAAGTTGATTAAACGATGGAAGGAACTGGAGGAGCAACATCAAAAGCCATCCGTCCCTCAGAACTATCTCGAAGCTCTCAAATCTCTGGTCAAGGCAGAAGAAGAGCGTGAGCAGTTAGCTTTAGAGAACCGCAAGCAGCAGCAAGAGATAGTCACTATCAGCAAAGAAAACATGGAACTTGGCAGCAGAATCACCGAAATGCTCCCAAAAGTTAGTTACTACGACAAAATCTTGCAGAGCAATGCTACCATGACCATCACTCAGATAGCACAGGACTACGGAATGAGTGCGGTGAGAATGAACAAAGAGTTGGAGTCTATGAGAATCCAGCATAAGGTTCGAGGTCAGTGGATATTGTACGGACAGTTCCTTACTGGCGGCTACGTTCATAGCAGAGCAGTTGACATCATCCGTTCAGACGGAAGGCATGACGTGAAGTATAACACCGAGTGGACAACCAAGGGAAGAATCTTCCTTTATGATGCACTCAAAGCGAAGGGCATTCTCCCCTTAATAGAGCAGGAATGCACTCCCAGAGTTAAGGGCACTGGTAGAACTGAGTCGTCAAAGACAACTGGTGCCTGTCAGTAAACCATCAAATTCAACTGATATGATAGAACCAGAGATTAAAGAGCAGTTAGACCGCATCGAGCAGTATTCGATGATAGCAGCCAAGTCAATGCTCAATATCAAGGAAGCTGCATTTATACTCGGCATGACCGTAGAAGGAGTCAGGATGAACGTAAGAAACCACATTCTCCCCTGCTACAAACCGAACGTCAACCGACTCTACTTCAAAAAGAGCGAGTTGGAAGACTGGATGATGCAGAACCGCTCGAAGAGTATGGCAGAGATAGAATCAGAGGCAACAGCCTATTGTGCAACCCATTAAAAATATAGAATATGTTCTCAACAGTCATGTTATTATTGTCAATTCTCGCTTTTTGCGTAATGACAAATGAGATTTATCGCTCATTCAAGGAATGGGGCAAATAAGATATGGTGAGTGAACCTCAATAAAGTTCATAATAGATAAAAAATTTAGTTAACGTTATTGATATTGTTTAAGTGGAGGTTTTTTGGAGTTCACTACTCCCACTCACCACAAGCCAGAAATGTTTTATGTTGACGCGTAAGACGCAAGTAGTTCAGTTGGTAGAATAGAAGGTTTCCCATCCTTCGAGGTCGTGGGTTCGAGTCCCACCTTGCGTCCCAATAGCCTGATTCCAAGGCTTTGTATCGGATAGGATAAACCTTCCTGAAGAGGTACTCGTAGCCAAAAGCAACGTATGCAACTACAACATACGATTAGACGAGGAAGTAGCAAGACTATTACCTACACCGCAACAGGTGGAATTGGGAACGTCTTGGAGTTCACTTGTGAAGATGCAGACCTGATGCCGTGACCATTAAAGATAATGTAGCATTAAGAGGCGAAGCGCACAACTACAATTCGGTTCTAATGCAGCCAGCATAAAACAGAATAGATGATACATATTCGCAACCCACATATTTAATTTTTATCATATTAACAATGTATGCGGAAATAGTGCTGGGAGTCCTAAGCCTCCATAAATGCAGAAGGGAACTAAAGACACATGTCCTTAGGCGAAAGCGTGGCTCGGCTTGTGTCTTTGGGCGCACGGATTGGATTAAAGGCCTCGGACGTGCGCCCTTTTCAATAGAAGTTTTTTCATTAGATTCCATACATTTTGCGGTAGCGACCGCTCAGGTGATAAAGAAAACACTCGCCCCACCATTCGTGAGAATCGTGGGGTTTTATTTTGAAAGTCAAACAATTAAATATCATAGCTTATGAATAACGCAGTAAGTGGAAACTATCCACCAGGCGCAGCCAACGACCCGTCTGCACCTTACAATCAGCCAGAATATCCTGAGTATCAGGACTACGATGTTACGGCATCATTCGTACTTAACAAATCGTTTACAGTTACCTCTTCTTCTGATGAGGAGGAAGGTATCAAGCAAGACCTCATTGAAGACTACATGACACCTTTAGACCTCATCAATGAGTTGAAAAAAAGACTGCAAGGCGAGTTGAAATTAGACCCGACAAACAAAGCAATCAAGAGTCTTATCAAGGAGTGTGATGGTTGGACGTGTGACTGTGACATCTGTGTTGACAACATTTAAATAATATAGGTATGGGCAACTTAGACTTATACAACAAACTCAAAGTCGTACCAGCGGAAGCAATAAAACCAATCCAGAATGGGCGACTTAAAGGCAAGAGCGACATCAATCCAATGTGGCGCATCAAGACGATGACAGAACATTTTGGTGTTTGCGGAATTGGTTGGAAGTATGTTATTACAAAGCAATGGACTGAAACGTATGGCACGGAGACCAAAGCGTACTGCAATATAGACCTTTTCGTCAAGGTTGACGGTCAATGGTCTGATGCTATTCAGGGTACTGGAGGTTCATCCGAGGTTACGATGGAACGAAATGGTTCATACGTATCTGACGAATGCTACAAAATGGCACTTACAGACGCACTCTCTGTTGCCATGAAGGCACTTGGTGTTGGAGCAGATATTTACTTCGAGAAAGGAAAGTCAATGGACTATTCCTCAAAATACGCTATGCAAGAGGATTTATCAAAAACTCAGCAGCAAGAAGTCAAGACGCAGCAGCAGACCGCTCAGTATCACACGAATGACGTGAATGAAGGATTGAATTATCTGAGTAGATGTGTCAACAAAGACAATCTGATATGGGTAGTTCAGACATACAAGCCGCTTACCGCCAATCCTCAGTTTATGCAAGCAGTATCAATCAAGAAGAAACAATTAGGAATACAATAATGACAGAAGTAAAGAAAATCACGTTAAATGAACCAAAGGTTACATTCATAGAAGAATCTCATCAGTACTTCCTCGGCAAGAAGGAACTGAAAGGTGTAACAGGAACGCTTATTAAGAAAGCATTCCCCGACACCTACAAGAATATACCAGACTATGTACTGATGAAGGCAGCAGAGCGTGGAGGTCTCATCCACAACACGTTTGAAACCTTCTGTTCCATCTTCGATGCAGACATCAAAAAGTACCCGAACCCTACCGAAGAGCTTCAAGCCTTCCACGCTATGTTAGTCTCATTCGGTTTACACTATGTAGCATCCGAATATCTCGTTACCGATGGTGAGAACTTCGCATCTGCCATTGATGGTATCTTTGCGGACGATGAAGGCAATATCTATCTTGTAGATTACAAGACCACCTCCACTCTCCATTACGACAACGTATCTCTCCAGCTATCCATCTATGCCAAATGGTTCGAGGAGCAGAATCCCGACTTGAAGGTGAAGGAGATTGTCTGCATGTGGTTCAAAAACGGACAGAGCAAGTTCCAGCCACTCCCAAGGGTAGCGGATGAGCAGATAGACGAGTTAATCAACGCTTATCTCGCTAATGATGCAGACTATCAGTATAAGGTAGAAGTACCTGAACAGTTCTCGGCACTGGAACAGGAGTATCGCCTGATAACCGCTCGTATTGATGCAATGAAGATTGTGCAGGACGACTTGAAGGAAAAGATAATGAAAATGATGGAGGCCAACAAGCAGAAATCCATCAAGACCAATATCGGCTCTTACTCTTATGTGGCAGCAACCACCAAGAAGGTCTTCGACACGAAGCTGTTCAAAGATACGGAGCCTGACCACTATGAGTACTATCTAAAGGAAACGGCTACCAAGCCATCATTAAGAATCAAACTTAATTAATTAAATATGAACGTAAAGTTTACAGGCAAGATTATTGCGGTAGGGCAAGTTCAGATGGGAACTTCCCAAAACGGAACCCAATGGAGTTCGTGTGAATATACCATCGAAGAGTTGAACGAGCAATACCCTTCAAGAGCCGTTATCCAAGTGTACGGCTCTGACAAGTTGCAGCAGTTCAATATCCAGTTAGGCGAAATCATCACCGCTCACATCGGACTGAAAGCACGTCAGTCTAAGGAAGGACGCTGGTTCAATCAGTTAGACTGCTGGAAAGTTGACCGACCTAATGGTCAACAGCAGGGTCAGGTTTCTCAGAACCCTCAACAACAGGGTGGATATTACGCACCACCTCAGCAACAATTTCCCCCACAGGTTAATGCGAGCGGTCAACCTACTCAGCAGGGTGTTCAATATTCAGGAGGTCAGCAAGGAAATATCCCATTCCCTCAACGTTAATAAATAAGGTATGGAAATCCATCTTGTACGAACAACCACTGGTCTTCGTCCATACTCGGATGATGATTACGAGGAAATGAAAAAGATAAAGGTTGGTTCCATCGTCAAGGCGAATATCGTCCGCCCACGCAACGTGAAGTTCCATCGCAAGTTCTTCGCTCTTATCCGTGCGGCATGGGATTGTCTTACAGAGCAGCAGCGCACAAACCTACGCTCAGTAGATACATTTCGTGAGCAGCTTCTGATAACATCAGGATTCAGCGAACCGCTCTACGACCTGAACGGACAGAAGTTCTTAGAGAGAGCCAAGTCTATCTCCTTCGCCAAGATGGATGAGCCAGCCTTTAATGAAGTATATTCCAAGGTCTTAGACACCATTCTTACCATCATGGTAGCCAATGGTGTTACAGAAGACGAGTTTAATAACATATTACAAAATTATAGTTGATATGACACGTAGAAACGACAAGCGCAACAACAGACATAATCGTCAGCGCAACAACGAAACAGAGTTTTCACCATTTGCATCAATGCTTTTCGGAGCACTACTTGGCAAGGGTACAGAAATGATTGCTGAGAAAATGGCAGAAAAAGCAAAAAAGACTCCTGATATTCACACAGAAGGAATTACCAACAAGGACATCAACAACATCAACAACGGCAATGCAACCTTATCTAAGTTGCGTATTCCTGCTGATGGTTCGGCAGTTGAGTACCCTATCCCTGATGGTCTTACTTTCTTCTTTGATGAGGAAGGTAAGTTGATGGTACAGAAAGCTCCTGGCGATAAGAATGGAGAGCCTATCACTTATGATGATATTTGCAAGAAACTGTTCTTTAACAAGACCGCATACTGGGTTCGCGGTAAAAATATCGAAGAAGGTGTTATTAGAGAGTCTTATAATGATAATGACAACTGCACAAGTGTGGCTCAGGTAAAGCAGGTAGTCGCTTTTAACAAGTTGCAGAACATCGCCAAGTATCTCAACAAGGGATGGAAACCAGACTTTTGCAGTCTCGAAAAAAAATGGTGTATCGTTAAGGATGGAGAAAGTTTCTCTACTCGATATAATCAGAATATAAACGACGCAAGCGTTTACTTCAAAAACGAAGACCTTGCTAATGAAGCCATCCGCCTGATGGGTGAAGAATCTCTCAACGACCTTTTCTCAACTAACTGGTAATGACAAGTTACGCTGAAATCAAAGCAAAGTTAGAACAGGAAGGCAAGAAGATACGCAAGCGTTCATCCTATAACGAACACAACTTGCAAGCCGCAGAGGTCAGGTATATCCGTGGGGTATATCCTGACCTTGAAGGTGTCTTCTTTGCCGTTCCGAATGGCGGCAAGCGAACCTCCTTACAAGCCGCATGGCTCAAGGAAGAAGGTATGAAGGCAGGAGTATCAGATATGCTACTCCTGAAGCGCACCTCTCAGTATGGATTCCTCTGCATAGAGAACAAGACTCCCAAGGGCAGGCAGGAACCAGCGCAGAGAGTATTTCAGTTTGAAGTCGAACGGCATGGTGGCAAGTATATCATTGTCCGCTCTATAGATGAATTTATGGAAGCTATCAACAATTATTTAAATGGAGAACTATGACAGAAGAAATCAGACAAGCCATCCAACTTCTTGAAGCCAAAGGCTACAAGGTTACTCCTCCTCCCAAGGAAGTCAAAGACGAATACACCTTTGAGCGAGCATGGAATCTCTACGAAAAGAAGGTTGGCTGCAAAGCTAAACTGGAAAAGAAGTGGAACTCCATGAGCCAAAAAGACCGCAAAGCAGCTATAGAGTATATTCCTCTCTATGTACTCTCCCAACCCAACAAGCAGTATCGCAAGAACTTCCAAACATTTCTTAATCAACGAGGATGGGAAGACGAACTTATCGGAGCGACACCACCGCCAGCAGTTATCAACGAGCAACCATCTGAGATAAGCCAACTTATCGCAAAAACAAGGGCAGAACAGGAGCGTAATACGGACGATGCAAAGAATCATGCACTTCGACAACGCATCTTTGGCATGATAGAGGTTCTCAAAAAGAATCCAAAGAGCTTCTGTAAATCTCTGTTGGAGATATATCGTGATAATGGTACGTTGGAGCGTTTGGGTATAGAATGGAATCCGCAAACATAAATAAAATGATAGCAATCAGCAAATACAACAAGCAGCATCCTCTCAGAGTATTCGAGGCATTCGCTGGATATGGCAGCCAGAGTCTCGCCTTCAAGTACCTTCAAGAGAACCATCCTGAGTTTGACTTCAAGGTAGTAGGATATTCGGAGATAGAACCTTCTGCTATTCAAGCCTACAGACTTTTGCATGGGTGGGATATTCCTAACTTCGGTGACGTGACAAGAATTGACTGGAACGAGGTTCCCGACTTCGACTTCATCAGTTGGTCTTCTCCATGCCAAGACTTCTCAAATGCAGGTCTCAGGCAAGGTGGCGAGGAAGGGAGCGGCACACGTTCATCCCTTATTTTTCAGGAGAAGAGGATGCTGACAGTCAAGAAACCGAAATATGTAATGCTTGAGAATGTGAAAGGTCTCCTATCCGAGAAAATGAGAAAGTACTTCTTCCAATATCTCAGAGACCTCGACTCTTTCGGCTACACGTCATTTTACAAGGTTCTTAATTCTAAGGACTATGGAATACCACAGAATCGTGAACGTATCTTCGTAATCTCTATCCTAAGAACAGAAGACGAGCCGAACCCTGAGTATCATTTCCCTTCTCCTATCAAGTTAGAGACTACGGTTGAGGATATGTTAGAAGACAATGTTTCTCCCGAATATTTCATGTCCCAACAACTCCTCGAAAAGTATCTCTCCAAAACAGACATCAATGAAGCAATCCAAAAACTCTACCCAGAAGATAGCGATACCGAAAACGGCTGATGAATGCTCCCCTACCATCACATCATCGTTCGGAGCAGGAATCAGCATAGCAAATCTGCTTGGTGTTGACCATTTCCCTAAGGGGGGGGTACTGATAATCAAAAAAATATAAGTAGGAAACTACTCATTAATTCAGACGTAGAAGGCATGAGTAGAACCATCCGCAGTAGCTATTACAAGACAAGTTTAGCCAACTTTCTTTCACAAACAGGAAGTTGTGCCAGCGGAGTTTTAATCATCAAACCAGTATGATAATATACAGAAATAAACATGGAAGTTTGAAAGGTGGTTTGTTTGAAACAAAAATATCACCAACCATAACAATAGCATCCTTTGAACATAACACATTTATCTTAAAAATAAAAGAATGTGCGACAAAATTATAAAGCTGGCAAACCTCCAAATCAAAGGCAGAATAGAGCAGCAGACCAGAGTCTATTCAACCAAAGGAATCTCTCCTACTCTCAATTCAGCTATGGGTCACGGAGGTAACTGCATTCCATTATTCTTAATAGTAAAAGAAATATGATAACAGGAGGAAAGAGAATGAAATCACTACTCCTATCAGGGAAGGTCAAGCCTGATATGGGGGGGCAAGTCTTAGACCTCTATAACCAGCAAGTCTATGACAATATTGCTCCAACAATGCTAACAACCATTGATTCTTCATCAATGACATTCGTAACCATCATGAACAAAGAAATTATCCACACCGCACCTAATGGAAAGAAATACTCCATCCAAATCAGGAAGTACACTCCAAGAGATTGTTTTCGCCTGATGGGAGTGCATGAAGCTGACATAGATAAACTCCTGAGCAAGGAGAAGTCTGGTCAACTCATTATCTGTAAGAGCAAACTCTACGCACTTGCAGGAAACTCAATAGTCACCAACTGCCTGACTGCCATGTTCGAGGAACTGATATTTCCATCAGGGAATCACTATCACGACAAGAGCGGTCAGCTATCACTCTTTTAGCTTATGGATAACACCAAGGTTAACGAGAAAGAACAAATCTTAGCCATCATCGCTGAGATTCAGGAAGAGCGTAATGCAGCGCACATCGTTCCAAATCATGTTCTTGCCGCAGAAATCATCAACCGAGGATTTCATCAGCCGCAGCAAGCCCTCAACGAGTTATGTGCAGAAGGAAAGATAGAATGGTGCAGAACACTCAACGATACGGCATTCACTATCAAGTCATAGCAAAGCTATGTGGATTGAAACAAATAAATACTATCAGAAATTTATAAATCAAAAACAATATGGAAGAAAAGTTAGGAATAATTACAAAGGAAGACTTGGAGGTATTATCTAAACAAGCCTTTGAGTCTGCAAAGAGCAAGGGCTTCTACTCTGATACTGGTATTGATACTACATTCTGCCTGATGTTCATCATCGTGGAAATGAGCGAAGCTTTACAAGCCGACAGAAAGGACAGACATGGTTCAATCGAAGACTACGAAAGCGAAATTGAAATGGGCAGGGATATTCCTACCGCCTACAAAAACACACTGGAAGGTACAGTAGAGTCTGAGTTTGCCGACATCGCTATTCGTATTCTCTCACTCTTGGGTAGCATCATGTATAGCGAGAAAGCCGAGTTTATGGAAGACGAAGACCTGATAGACGAATACAAATTGGCTGAATTTATCTTTGGGCTTGATTTAGTCGAAGACCTATACAGACTCATCGAAAAGATGGGAGTCTGTGACTTGAATGATTCTCCAAACTGGTATCTCGCCAAACATCTTCAGAAAATACTTATAGACATCTTTGCGATTGCCCACAGTAACAATATCAACCTGATGGAACATATCAGGTTGAAAATGAAGTACAACGAAACCCGTCCGTATCTACACGGATATAAATATTAGGAGGACAGAATATGTTTGGAATAGAAAAGATTTCAAGAAGATGCTTAATGACGTTGAGTGATGGTAGCAAGTTTCAAGCTACCATCACCATCACAAAGCCGACCAAACCCATCTTTCCTGAGCAGATGGAACGAGAGTTTATCAAGAACATCAACAACTCGCAACATCTTGCGGAAAACAAGGTTGTTAAGTTACATATAATGAGAAATTAATGATATGGAAAAGAAAGAATATTCTGTTGTCGAATTTATTCAACATCTTAAAGATAAGCCATATATTAAGCTTAATATAGCTACTCGTTTAACTGAAATTAAGCTAAGAAGAGAGATGAGAATATGGCAAGGTCTCCAGTATCATAAAGATAGAGATAAATGTATAACATATAAAAATTAGTTATGGAAGATTTACCTATTGGCTCTGAGATTACCCTGAAGGTGGTCGAGGACAAGAAAGGAGAATGCAACGGATGCTTCTTTTACGAGTTTGCAAGTGATATGTACACAGAGACTTGCACCGGATTTAAGTGCGGCAGTACCGAGCGTAAGGATGGTAAAAATGTTCAATTCAAAAGAATCAAATGATATGAAAGAAAAGATTAATATAGCGGAAATCCTAAAGGATAAGCCAAAAGGTATAAGATTATACTCGCCTATATTTGGTGATTGTTCATTTCAGTGTATACAAAATGAAACGGATGATATATGTGTAAAGAAACATAATAACGGGATGGAGATTTTTTCTTCTAAAGGGTTATATAATATACTAGGAGAATGCCTATTATTCCCCTCTAGAAACATACGTGACTGGAGTAAGTTCCTTTGGAAGAAAGGTGACATACTGGTTAGCAACGATAGTGATAGCCATATAATCTTTGAGGGTTTCTCAAAAGATGATTATACTGCATTTGAAGGTAAACACTGGATTAGTGTAAGTAAAAAGAGATATGTATCTTGTTTGAACGCTCAGAACACACAAGACTATCACATTGAAGATGACAAGGATGCTGCTCAGACCTACATCAACACCATAGAGGAAAACCTGGGTGGAAAACTAAACCTTGAAACTTTGGAGATTGATAAGCAGCCTGAGTTCAAGGATGGGGATATAGTGGTATATGGAAAATCAGTAGCAATATGCCGAAAGATTTATAAGCATACCCTTAGTTTCTATGTTTCTCTAAATGAAATGTTTGGATTATTGTTTGCCGATGAGGTGGAATCATCTGAAGAGTATAGATTTGCTACAGAAGAAGAGAAACAGCAGCTCTTTGATGCTCTCGAAAAGGAAGGAAAGGCTTGGGATGCTGAGAAGAAACAGATTGTGTACTTAAAGCCAAAGGTTGAGCTGAAACCATTCGATAAGGTACTGGTTAGAGATGGGAAAGATGAGATTTGGGAACCTGCTTTCTTCTTTCGTAATCTGTCACACCTTAATGTATATAACTACCAAACAGTAGGTGGTGAATCGCGAGTTTATTGCATTCCCTTTAATGAGGAGACTGCAAAGCTGATTGGTACAACTGACGATTGGGAAGGATGAAAAGAGATTCGTGGTTGTTACTACACGCAAAGTGGCTCTTAGATTGGACGAGTGATTTAGGAGATTTCTGTAATAATCATCCGTCCGACCGCTATGCTTATAACATTTATTTAATAATGTGTAAATTAATTGGATGGATATGATAGACGATAAGAAAATAGAAGAAGCTGCTATTAATAAATGTGGCTTTATTTCATCTGAATTTTATAGTGGTGCTAAATGGGCTATCAATGAGTTTTTGAAGGGCTTGTGGCATCCAAATACAGAAGAGCCAGATAAGAGCAAGAGCGATATTATTACTCTTGGTTTTGATAACGATGCTTATCTACAATTTAAAGAATCCATTCTTTGGAATGAGGAATCTTGGAGACATTCGATTAGCAGATGCCAAATCATCAAGTGGGCTTATTTGTCTGATATACTGCCAAAGGAAGAAGGAGAGAAATGAAAAAGAATAAACACTCATTAAAGATAAGTCGTAGCTTCTTTGGCGATACTACCCTTGATGGATATCCAATAGTAACATATTCTAATGATGAATTAAAGATTCTAAAGAACCTGCTAACAAAGGTTTTGGGTGAAGTGAATGAATATATAAAAGATTAAGCGTATGAATAAGTTAGAATACATTCCAGGAGATTTGGTAATGGTAAAGGAGTCAGTACTTCAATTTGCCAAAAATAAAATATTTAAAGTAATATCTTCATTGAGAGGTGGCTTTGTTAAGGTAGTCATGTTAAATGATAGTAGTACAACATATTCTATTAGTAATAATGCTGTTCGTCCGATTCCTCTTACTCCAGAGATTCTAGAAAAGAATGGATGGAAGAAAGAAGTGATGAGCAGAGGAGTAAAGAATAGTCATTGGGTATATACAAAACCTGATATTGAAGAATATGGATATTTTCCTATCTACATAGAAAAAGGTATCGGAAAAGAGTTTGATGTATATCCGTTTACTTGCAACAATGTATGTACACAAATAGCATATATTAAGTATGTTCATCAACTCCAGCACCTTCTCTTCGGTCTTGGAATTAACCACGAAATGGAGGTGTAGGTATGGGTAAATATAGTTTGGATATAACGTCAAAGAATAAACCATTTATAAACATAGAAGTTGAAAACGATAGAGTTCTTCTTGGTGCTTACGAAGGTGTGAAGATAGCAAGAAAATTGTTCTTTATCAACAAAGAACAGTTGGAACTTCTCATAAATGGTTTAATGGCTGTAAACGTCCTTGTTCACAATGAGGTGGATTTAAGCCAGTTTATACATCAAGTGAAATAGTGATTAACCGCCTTCGGGCATAAATTTAAAGATATGACGAAAGAAGAATTAAATGTAAAAGTTAACAACCTACTAGGCATTATCAATGATGCTAACGATGTGATTCTTTCTTGTGTAAATGATTACATAGAAAGCCTTCCATACAAGGTTGATGACAAAGTAAGCTGTTCTCGATGTGATATATGCTGGATAGTACGTATTGTCCCAGAACAATACGGTAGAATCTATACTGGAAATATTGAAGTTAGAGTCAACCCTGCCAAGAAGGATGCTACTCGTTCAAACAGAGTATTTGTACTAACTGGTTACGAAAGAAATAGTATCAAGAAAATTGTTTAATCATCCTGCAAAGTATATAAATAGATAGAATATGAGTGAAAAAGTAATCAAATCGTACAAGGCATTCGACAAGAATATGCGATGCCGTGACTTCCAGTACGAAGTTGGAAAAGAATATGAAATGGATGGAGAAATCAAGTGTTGTAATCGAGGTTATCATGCTTGCAAAAATCCATTAGAAGTGTGGGACTATTACGATATGCTTAATTCTCGCTTTGCGGAAGTAGAACAGTCTGGCAAGATTGATGAAGAAGAAAATTCGACAAAGGTTTGTTCTTCGCATATCAAGATTAAGGCTGAGTTGAAGCTGGCAGACATCATTAAGGTTGGTGTCGAGTGGCTGAAAGATATTACCTCACCGTCAAAGTTTAAGACAGATGGTGCATTGAATGATAACGGAGACAGAAATAAACAGATTGGCTCATCAGGCGACTATGCTCAGATTGGCTCATCAGGCGACTCTGCTCAGATTGGCTCATCAGGCTACTATGCTCAGATTGGCTCATCAGGCGACTATGCTCAGATTGGCTCATCAGGCGACTCT
>ERZ1034713.237-NODE-237-length-35912-cov-65.903757_pt1 | contig 35912 bp, 28 predicted proteins | sample MGYA00520692_ERZ1034713 | MGnify/ENA primary metagenome ERZ1034713 (study PRJEB33766, sample SAMN09781717) | gut metagenome | biome: gut microbiome | host: Homo sapiens | place: Madagascar | study: EMG produced TPA metagenomics assembly of the PRJNA485056 data... | reverse complement strand
GTTCTGCTCTCGCCTTGCCACGTATCGTAGCAACCATCCTGGAGAACAACCAGACTCCAGAGGGTATCCGCGTACCTAAGGTATTGGTTCCTTACTGCGGATTCGAGATGCTCGACGACAAGAACTTCGATTAATTCGATTCATTCGATAAAACATCGATTCATTCGATAAAATTAAAATAAAACATATTGTACGAGGATAACTTCGGCTACCCAAAAGGCGGCCGCAGTTATCCTTTTGCATTTTATATACCATGAGCAAACATCAAGACAACTAATAAGAAATAGAATCAAAGATAGTATTCAACATAAAAAGTTAATAGCCCATGAACAAGATTATCAAGAAAATACAATACTCTGAAAAGGTATTCCGTTTCGATGTGGAAGCTCCACTCATCGCCAAGAGCCGCAAGGCTGGCAACTTCGTCATCATCCGTGTAGATAACAACAGCGAGCGCATGCCGCTGACCATCGCCGATGCCGATATCGAGAAAGGCACCATCACACTGGTGGTACAGAAGGTAGGACTCTCCTCTACCAAGCTCTGCGCCCTGAACGAGGGCGATGAGATTCACGATGTGGTGGGACCACTCGGCAACCCTACCCACATTGAGAACTTCGGTACCGTGATCTGTGCCGGTGGTGGCGTAGGCGTAGCTCCGATGCTCCCTATCATCAAGGCACTCAAGGCAGCAGGCAACCGTGTGCTCAGCGTGATTGCTGGTAGAAGCAAGGACCTCGTCATCATGGAAGACGAAGTGCGTGCATCCAGCGACGAACTCATCATCATGACCGATGACGGAAGCTACGGCGAGAAAGGCGTAGTAACCATAGGTATCGAGAAACTCATCAACCAGGAACATATAGATAAGGTGTTCGCCATCGGTCCTCCTATCATGATGAAGTTCTGCTGCCTCTTAACCCAGAAATATAATCTTTCTACAGATGTATCGCTTAATACCATCATGGTAGATGGTACCGGTATGTGCGGAGCCTGCCGTCTTACCATCGGTGGAAAGACCAAGTTTGTCTGCATCGATGGTCCGGAGTTTGATGGCGCCCAGGTAGATTGGGATGAGATGTTCAAGCGTATGGGCACCTTCAAGGATGTAGAGCGCGAGGAGATGGAGCACTTCGAGGAACATCTGGCTACAGTGGATGCAGGGAAGAAGAAGGAGACTACAGACATTACGATGGATGTGGAGCCTACCGATGCACCAATAGAAGAACTGACAGACCGTAACGCCGAGTGGCGCAAGGAGTTACGTGCATCGATGAAAGCAAAGGAGCGCACCGCTATCGAGCGCGTCAAGATGCCAGAGCTGGACCCAGTATATCGTGCAACTACCCGCACCGAGGAAGTAAACATCGGTTTGACCAAGGAGATGGCTTTGACAGAGGCAAAGCGCTGTCTCGACTGTCCGAAACCAACCTGTATGGAGGGCTGCCCAGTGAGCATCAACATCCCATCCTTCATCAAGAACATCGAGCGTGGACAGTTCCTTGCCGCAGCCAAGGTTCTGAAGAACACCTCTGCCCTCCCAGCCGTTTGTGGTAGAGTTTGTCCTCAGGAGAAACAGTGCGAGAGCAAGTGCGTACATCTCAAGATGAACGAGCCAGCCGTAGCCATCGGCTACCTGGAGCGTTTCGCAGCCGACTACGAGCGTCAGAGTGGCAACATCTCTGTGCCTGAGTGCGATGAGGCAAACGGCATCAAGGTGGCGGTAGTGGGTTCAGGTCCTTCCGGCTTGAGCTTTGCTGGCGATATGGCGAAGAAGGGATTCGACGTCACCGTGTTCGAGGCTCTGCACGAGATTGGCGGTGTATTGAAATATGGTATTCCAGAGTTCCGATTGCCAAATGCCATCGTAGATGTAGAGATTGAGAATCTCCAGAAGATGGGTGTGAAGTTCATTACCGACTGCATCGTGGGCAAGACTATCTCCGTGAAGGATTTGGAGCAGCAGGGCTTCAAGGGCATCTTCGTAGGTTCGGGAGCCGGACTTCCTAACTTCATGAATATCCCTGGCGAGAACGCCTTGAACATCATGTCATCCAACGAGTATCTTACCCGTGTGAACCTGATGGATGCAGCCAACCCTCATACCGACACCCCTATCAACCTAGGGAAGAAGGTGGTTGTTGTAGGTGGCGGAAACACTGCAATGGACAGCTGCCGCACCGCTAAGCGTCTGGGAGCCGAGGTAACATTGGTTTATCGCCGTTCGGAGGCAGAGATGCCAGCCCGACTTGAGGAGGTGAAACATGCCAAGGAAGAAGGCATCAACTTCATGACCTTACATAATCCTAAGGAATATGAGGCGGATGAGAAGGGCGCAGTAAAGGCTGTGGTCTTGGATGTGATGCAGCTCGGAGAGCCAGATGCCAGCGGCCGTCGCCGTCCGGAAGCTACAGGCGAGACCATTACTTTGGAGTGCGACCAGGTAATCGTAGCAGTTGGCGTAAGCCCTAATCCTCTCGTTCCTCAGAGCATCGATGGATTGGAACTTGGCAGAAAGAATACGATTGCCGTAAATGACCAGATGCAGAGTTCTATTGAGGAAATCTACGCTGGCGGCGATATCGTAAGAGGTGGTGCTACCGTGATCCTCGCAATGGGAGATGGCAGAAAGGCTGCACTCAATATGAGTGAGAAGCTTTTGAAGAAATAGTATATTACATAAAAAACCGAAAAAAGGCAGGTTGCAAATTAGCAATCTGCCTTTTTCGTTATTCATTACTCTCCAAAAAGATGGGAGTAATTGATACTATATACTATAGATTGAATCTCAAACCGAACTGGAGATTGAAATTCAACTTCTTATCCTTGAAGGTATTTTCCACATGGCTTCCGTTATCAAAATAATATTTGGCACCCGGTTCGATATACAGACCCACCTTTGGTGTGATGTCATACTGCGCACCGAGCGAAGCCTTTCCTGAGAACTGCACTCTGTCTCGCTTGGCATTCTCTTTCTTTACTCCCTCTTCTTCAGTATCATTCTTCACATTGTAATCAGCCTCAGCACCAGCCATCACATAAGCATGGAAGCCTCCACTCTGCCAGAATTCATAATTCAATCCCACCGGAATACCCACATAATGAAGCACCTGATGAACATTGTAGCTACTACCTGGTGCGTATGGATAAAAATCAGAAGAAGTGCGTGTATATACCAAGCCCGTGCTCAAAGACAGACGAGGTGCAATGCCAAAGGCTACCTGCAGACCAACAGATACCGGAGCATGATGCTTGGCATTCCCCTGCTGGTTTCTTTGAATCGCCTTATAGGATGCCAAGAGATATTCTTCTCCATATATGCCTCCAGCCGTTGGATCAGGGATTACTCCCGGCAGCGGTTCTGCCATCGTTCCATAGCTAAAATCATTATAGCCTCCAGACGCGTCGGAATTCACACCGCCCAAACTTGGCGTCAGGTTTTCGGCATAGAGTTGCATCGACCAGCCAGAAACCTCCTCATTTTTTTCAAAATGATAAGATTGAGAAGCATACGCTGCCGCATGATGATCGGCAGAGCGGGTTAAGGCCTTATAATCGGAAGACTTATCGGTAGCCTTATCCTCAGATACTGGTTCTGCCAGCTCAGGGTCCTCGGCAAGCAAAGAGATTTCATTCTCAGATTCTTTCTCAAGAACATTACCCATCTTCTTTTGAGATGCAGCGGATTGCAAATCCGCTGAAACAACGAGGGATGGAGCTGGCTGGGATGCAGCGGATTGCAAATCCGCTGAAACAACGTGGGATGAAGCTGGTTGAGATGCAGCGGATTGCAAATCCGCTGAAACAACGAGGGATGGAGCGGATTGAGATGCAGCCAATTGCAAATTACCCTTTTCTACATCCTCCTGGTGCAGATAAACATAGCTTCCACCTATTCCCAATAATGCCACAGCAGCTGCTGCCGCAGACCATCGCTTGAAATAGACAATCCTGGCATTCTTTTTAGCCTCTGAACTGTCGTGTAAAACCCTGGCATTCTTTTTAGCCTCTGAACCAACGTTTGAATCAGCAGATTCTGAGCTTTCTGAAGCTATCGTCTGTGGATTCGTCGAAACGGATTCTATATTTTTCTGAGCAAGCGATTGTTCAATGCCTGCCCACAAGTCGTGGCTGACAGACTCCTGATAGCCTGCCAACTGGTCTTGATGTTTGCTTGTCCAATCTTGATTACTCATATTCTTTCTCGTTTATATTATTTAGATATTCATTTATTTTCTTTGCCAGAAACTTCTTGGCTCTTAGATATTGCGAGGCAGAGGTACTCTCCTTGATGCCCAGCAGATCAGCAATCTCCTTATGGCTTCTTTGCTCAAACACAAACATGTTCAGAACCAGTCGATAGCCCTCGGGCAATTCACCGATCATCTTCGTCAATACGGCAGGCGGCACCCGTTCTACCTCCGGTTCGTCGTCACTCACATCTTCCGGAACTTCATCCACGAAAGTGATGCGACTCTGCCTTCGGGTAAAGCTGATAGCCTCATTTGCCACAATCCGGAGAAACCACGCCTTCAGCGAACCTTCTCCCCTGTACTCGAAGTTGGCAATACCAGAGAAAAGTTTCACAAAACTATCCTGCACCACATCCTCCGCATCATCACGTAAAGGGACATACCTCAGCGCTACCGCCATGGCATATCCTACGTAGCGGTCGTAGAGCCGGTGCATCGCCGCCCGACTGCCGCCTTTGATGTCGTGCAAAAGTAGTTTTTCAGATTCCAATTTTCTCTATCTTTTATGTATTAAACGAATATCAACACAAAACCTTGCACCAAAAAATGAACTTTTTTTGATGCAAGGTTGTTTTTATACCGAGATAACCATTCCCTCATTGGTGAGATAGCTTTCCTCGAAAACCTCTTTGGCTTCTTTCAGCAGAACCGTCTCATCATTATATCTCGCACTATAATGTCCCAGGAGCAACTTGCCTACCCCGGCAGCCTTTGCCACCATCGCAGCCTGCTTCGCCGTACTATGGTTGTAGATCTTAGCCCGGTCTTCCTGCTCCGAAGTATAAGTACTTTCATGATAAAGTACCGTAACCCCCTTCACCTTTTCCCAGAGATTCGGAATATATCGGGTATCACTCATATAGGCATAACTGCGAGGCTGGTCGGCAGGTGTCACCAGACGGGCATTCGGAATCACCTCGCCATCTTCTTTGGTCCAGTCAGCCCCATTCTTGATGTTGTTGATCTGACTGATTGGGATGCCGTAGTAATCTATCATATCCCTCTTGATATGAGGCAGCGTAGGTTTCTCTCTGAAGATATAGCCGCAGCAGGGCAGACGATGCTTCAGAGGCACCGTCTCCACCGACAGAGAATGATCTTCGTAGATAATCTGCTGTTTCTCCGTATCCACCGGAATCATCTCCATCTCATACTCCATCGTCTGCATAAAGAAGTCAACCTGTTGTTTAAACAGAGGAGCATAATCCTTTGGAGCATAGACTCTTAACTTAGATGTACGTCCGAGCATTCCCAGTGTAGAAAGCAAGCCCATCAATCCGAAGCAATGGTCGCCATGCATGTGGGTGATGAAGATGGCATTGAGCTTGGAGAAATGGATATGGGAACGACGGAACTGCATCTGTGCACCCTCGCCACAATCTATCATATAGCACTTTCCCCGCATCTCTATGAGCTGCGAGGAAGCATTGTGTTTCAGGGTTGGCAGCGCACTGCCACACCCCAGTATATGTATCTTAAATGGTTCCAACTTAATCTAAAATTTAGAATGACAATTTACTCCTGGCGCTTGAAGACATAGATGCCCTGGGTATTCTCCAGCATCAAGCTGTCAGATCCCAGTTTGTCGATGGCAAAGGTATCCTTGTTGAGCAGGAGCTTTCCGTTCAGGATTTTCCATGAAGTCCAAGGATTGGTCTCAGCCTTCACATTGTTTTTTACCTCTCCGCCTTCCAGCAAATCGAAGTTCTTGTCGAGCGAAGTCCACTTGCCCAAGAGTGAAGTAAGATTGATGATTTTCTGTGCCATCATCTCTCCATCCTGTGCCTTGTAACCGATAAGAGCGATGCGGTCGCCTGCCAGCAAACCACCCAGCACGATGTCTGGCTGCTCATCATCGATGAAGACAGAGAGCGTATCTCCCTCATCAGAAATCAGCTCCAGATTGTGCATAGATGTACCCTCACCACAAACACCGTAGATGGTTGAATCATCGGCAACCTCCTCCAGATCGAGGGAATCTGTAGGAGTGATTACCTGTGCGGTTTTCTTATCCTTGCAGCTATTGGCAGCAAAGAGTACCACCAAAGCCATCATCATATAAACTAATCTTTTCATAATCCTTATAGTTTTTGTTGTTATAAAAACGTCCTATTTATCTTGTTTATCATGAAGCTCCTCCTATTGAAGCTTACGATTCTTTCTGAAGTCTTTCCTGTTTCTTGGCTTCATCCCACAGTTTATCCATTTCTTCCAAACTCATGTCTTTCAGATTCTTACCCTGTTTGAGCGAATGATCTTCTACATAGTTGAAACGGCGGATAAATTTCTGGTTTGTTTTCTCCAGCGCATTGTCCGGATTGAGCTTGTAGAGACGGGCTGCATTGATTACGGAGAAGAGGAAATCGCCGAGTTCCTGGGTTGAGTTTTCCTTATCGTCCTTGGCAAGTTCTGCCTTGAGTTCTTCCAGTTCTTCATGTACCTTATCCCATACATCCTCCTTCTCCTTCCAGTCGAAGCCCACGTTTCGTGCCTTGTCCTGAATGCGATAGGCCTTGATAAGGGATGGCAGGGAATTTGGCACACCGCTCAGAACGCGCTCGTTGCCATCTTTCTCCTGCTGCTTGATCTGCTCCCAGGTTTTCTCTACAGAGGCTGCATTCTTGGGTTTGCTGGCACCAAGAGCCAGGGTTTCTTCCGAATTGGCAGTTTCTGCCTTCCGAGTTTCTTCCGTATTGGCAGCCTCTGCCTTCCCGGTTTCTGCTTCATCTGTTTCTTTATATACCACCTGTCCTTCGTCGTTGATATACATATCAGGATTCGAAACAGTCCAGTTACCTTCCTCCTTCCAGTTGATGAAAGGATGGCGGAACATCAGTTTGTCAGCTTCCTGATTGCAGACATCGCAGATATCGAACTCGCCGTCTTCTCTGCCGATGATGCTATAGAACATCACGTGCTCCAGCACATCGCCCAGCTCCTTCTTGATATCCTTGTAATCGCGCTTCATCAAGGCGTCACAAAGCTCGAAAGTCTCCTCGATGGTATTCGGACGAAGACTCTCGAATGTCTGTTTCTTATCCCATGGACACTGCAGGCGCAAACGGTCCTGCACATCCAGCAAGCGGCTGAACGCCGCCATTTTCTCTTCTTTCGTATGCATAACTCTAACCTCACATTAAAGATTATCTTTCCATTTCTTCCCGGCTTTCGTGTTGAGGAAAATAACAAAAGACAATGCAAACACAAACATCATTACATTAAAAAACAAATATGCTTCCATAACCATTACTTTTTATACTTCAACAAATCATTGGCACCAAATGCAAGTAAGAACCCACATATTGAACCAACAAAAAAACACACTATATTAAGCAAACCGAAATCACCTCCAATTATCAGAGGCGACAATCCTCCCACAGCAACGCTGCCAAACATCAGCTTCGCCATATCATAGAGGAAACCGGCCAGCAGTTTTCTTCTATCTTGCTCTGAAACTTCTTTTACTGCATTACTAACCATCGTTTTGTGCAAAAATTAATAATTTTGATGCAAAGATAGCATTTTTCGCTCAAAAATTCGTATCTTTGCACCGTTTTTTAAGGAAAAAGAAAGAAAAAGAAGAAAAATTAGATAGAAACAATAAAATTTAGATAGAAACAATGGAATTAGCAAGTAAATACGATCCACAAGCAGTGGAAAGTAAATGGTATCAGTACTGGCTCGACAACAAGCTTTTCAGCTCTAAGCCAGATGGTCGTGAACCTTATACGGTGGTAATCCCTCCACCAAACGTAACGGGTGTGCTCCACATGGGACACATGCTCAACAATACTATCCAGGATATTCTCGTTCGCCGTGCACGCATGGAGGGCAAGAACGCTTGCTGGGTACCAGGTACCGACCACGCCAGTATCGCTACCGAGGCTAAGGTGGTTAACCGCCTCGCTCAGCAGGGTATCAAGAAGACCGACCTTACTCGCGAGGAGTTCCTCAAGCACGCTTGGGACTGGACTCACGAGCACGGCGGCATCATCCTCAAGCAGCTCCGCAAGCTCGGTGCCAGCTGCGACTGGGACCGCACTGCCTTCACCATGGACGAGACCCGTTCTCGCGCCGTTATCCACGTATTCTGCGACCTTTACAAGAAGGGGCTCATCTATCGTGGCGTGCGCATGGTCAACTGGGACCCTAAGGCTCAGACAGCACTCTCTGACGAGGAGGTTATCTACAAGGACGAGCACTCAAAGCTCTACCACTTGAAGTATTATGTAGTAGAGCAGGACTGCCATCAGGTGGATGAGGAGAACGTGATGCACAAGGATGAGAAGGGCTACTATGCAGTGGTAGCAACAACCCGTCCGGAGACCATCATGGGCGACTCTGCCATGTGTATCAACCCTGAGGATAAGAAGAATACCTGGCTGAAGGGCAAGCACGTGATTGTGCCTCTCGTAAACCGCGAGATTCCTGTCATCGAGGATACATACGTAGATATCGAGTTCGGTACAGGTTGCCTGAAGGTAACTCCAGCTCACGATATCAACGACCACGCCCTCGGTTTGAAGCATGGTTTGGAGACCATCGACATCTTCAACGACAACGGTACCATCAGCGAGGCAGCAGGTCTCTATGTAGGTATGGACCGCATGGACGTGCGCAAGCAGATTTCCATCGATCTTCAGAACGCCGGTCTGATGGAGAAGATTGAGGACTATAATAATAAGGTGGGCTTCTCTGAGCGTACCAATGTGCCTATCGAGCCAAAGCTCTCTACACAGTGGTTCCTCAAGATGCAGCACTTTGCCGACATCGCCCTCCCTCCAGTAATGGACGATGACATCGAGTTCTACCCTAAGAAGTATAAGAACACTTATCGCCACTGGTTGGAGAACATCAAGGACTGGTGTATCAGCCGTCAGCTCTGGTGGGGTCACCGCATCCCAGCCTACTACTTCGACAATGCCGGCAAGAAGGATTTCGTGGTAGCAGAGACTGCAGAGGAGGCACTGAAGCTCGCTCAGGAGAAGAATGCCAACATCAAGGCTGAGGATCTTGAGCAGGAGAGCGACTGCCTCGACACCTGGTTCTCTTCATGGTTGTGGCCTATCTCCCTGTTTGATGGCATCGAGCATCCAGACAACGAGGAGATCAACTACTACTACCCTACTTCCGACCTCGTAACTGGTCCGGATATCATCTTCTTCTGGGTAGCACGTATGATCATGGCTGGCTACGAGTATCGTGGCAAGATGCCATTCAAGCACGTATATTTCACAGGTATCGTTCGCGATAAGCTGGGTCGCAAGATGAGCAAGAGTCTCGGCAACTCACCAGACCCATTGGATCTGATTGACAAGTTTGGTGCCGACGGCGTTCGTATGGGTATGATGCTCAGTGCTCCAGCCGGCAACGACATCCTCTTCGACGAGAGCCTTTGCGAGCAGGGACGTAACTTCAACAATAAGATCTGGAATGCCTTCCGCCTCGTGAAGGGTTGGGAGACTGCGGATATCGAGCAGCCTAAGAGTGCTGAAATCGCCGTGAAGTGGTTTGACGCCAAGCTCAAGGAGGTGAACGAGGAGATGCAGAAGCAGTTTAAGGACTACCGTATCTCTGAGGCATTGATGACTGTATATAAGCTGTTCTGGGATGAGTTCTCATCTTGGTACCTGGAGATGGTGAAGCCAGCTTACGGTCAGCCTATCGACCAGAAGAGCTACGACGCTACCCTCCGTTTCTTCGATGCCCTCCTGAAGATGTTGCATCCATTCATGCCATTCATCACCGAGGAGTTGTGGCAGCACATCTACGACCGCAAGGATGGCGAGAGCATCATGCGCGAGAAGCTGGAGATTCCTGCACCTACAGCTGAGGAGCAGAAGTTGGCAGCAGATATCGAGGCTGTTAAGCAGATTATCGCAGGCGTTCGTACCGTGCGCAACCAGAAGAACATTGCCCAGAAGGAGCAGTTGTCTCTGCAGGTAGTAGGCAAGAACGATTTCGAGGCTTACAACGACGTAACGCTGAAGATGGCGAACCTCGACAAGATTGAGGTCATCGCCGAGAAGAGTGCCGATGCATCCAGCTTCATGGTAGGCACCGACGAGTTTGCCGTACCATTGGGCGACCTCATCGACGTGGCTGCCGAGATTGAAAAGGCAGAGGCTCAGCTCAAGCACCTGGAGGGCTTCCTGATGGGCGTTCGCAAGAAGCTCAGCAATGAGAACTTCGTAGCTCACGCCCCAGAGAAGGTAGTAGCCCTGGAGCGCAAGAAGGAAAGCGACTCTGTAGAGAAGATTGCTGCCCTCAAGGCAACCATCGAGGAGCTGAAGAAGAAGTAACAGATTCTTTTTATATATGTTGAATGTTGAGTGTAGAATGATGAATGCAGAATCTCAGACGGATGAATTCGTCAGCCATTCTGCAACTCAACATTCAGCATTCAACATTCAACTTTTTTATTATGATCAAGAAGCTTTTCACCTTATTTATATGCACAATTTCGCTGGCAATGACATTCACGAGTTGCAGCGAAGAGGCTTTTGATACGGATAGTGTCAACAAGCAGACCATCCTGGTGTATTATCCATGGACAGGCAGTACCACCAATTCGGGTCTGAAGCAATACCTTGCCAACAACATCGACAGCATCTGCCAGGGTATCGTAGCCAAGAAAGGACTCAGTGACTCACGTGTGATGGTATTTTTCAGCGAGAAATACAACAAGAGCACACTCTACGATCTACAGTACGATGCCGCCAGCAGGAAGGTGAACCGTGTGCCCGTGAAGACCTACGAGGACAACAGCTATTGCACGGCAGAGGGATTCGCCAACCTTCTCAATGAGGTGAAGCAAAATGCCGAGGCACTCAACTATGCCCTCATCATCGGAGTACATGGTTCCGGATGGACCTATGCAGAAGATTGGGTGAATTATCCGAACTATGCCCGTCCTGGCTTCGGAAGCACAGCCACAGCCGGCAAGCCATCCAGTACATTCAGCGGCATCCAGTTTGGTAGCGACCCAGACCATCCGGTCACCCGCTTCTTCGGAAGTGTAGGTTCCAAGAGTTATGCCATGGACCTCCCAACCCTGGCAGAAGGAATCAGACAGAGCGGACTGAAGATGCAATACATTCTCTTCGATGCCTGCTATATGGGAAATGTGGAGACAGCATACGAGCTGAAGGATGTCACCAACTATCTCATCAGTTCGAGCAGCGAGGTGATGGCTATAGGCTTTCCATACCGAAGCATCTGGAGCATGCTCAATTCCGCAACGCCCAACTATTCCGGCATCGTAAACGGTATTGTCAACTTCTACAAATCCAGCTACGTACCTTATTGCAACATGGCAGCCATCGACTGTCGCGAGATGGATAACCTGGCTAGCGTCATGAAGGAAATCAACAGTAAATATACGCTCGATCCCTCCATTCCTCTAGAAACAATCCAACCTCTCGGCGGCTTCACTCCTAACCTGTTCTATGACATGTCGGTATATGTAGATAGCCTCAAGCCAAGCGGTTACCTGAAAGATCAGTTTGCCGCCCAGATGCAGAAAACCATCAAGGCTGCTGCGCATACCGATGAGGCATTTACCATGCTGAAGGACCCGTATAGAGGAACCATCTTCCAGGTGAAGAGCTATTGCGGTCTTTCCATCTCCGACCCGAGCCAGCACAGTGTAGCCCTGAAGGGAAGAGAGAAGACAGGATGGTGGAAGGCAACACACTAATACCTGAAGCAGCACGCCCTGAACCAACGGTCACCGGCCGAAGGGAAAGGTAAAGGGCAGAAACTCCTAGCCCAGGGCATCGCCCTGGGAATTATGGACGCAAGCGTGCCGCCCTGAAAGGGCAAAAGCTCCTAGCCCAGGGCAACGTCCTGGGAATTATGGACGCAAGCGTGCCGCCCTGAAAGGGCAGAAGCTCCTAGCCCAGGGCATCGCCCTGGGTATAATAGCAGTTTACAAGACGCCCTGTAAGGGCAAAAGCTTTGTATATTGCCAGGTATTTGAAAGCTTTTGCCCTTACAGGGCGACAGGTTTGCGTCCATAAACACCCAGGGCGATGCCCTGGGCTAGGAGCTTCTGCCCTTTCAGGGCGTGTGGGGCTTACTTGCAAAGAAAGATTGAGTACTCATAAAGAGGAACTTACTTGCAAAGAAAGGTTAAGTACTAATAAAGTTGAATGTTAACATTTAAAAATTAAAAGGACAAAGATGGAATTTTTTATAATCGATCATAATGGACAGCAGGCTGGTCCTTTCAGTTTCGACCAACTCGTACAGAAGGGTATCAGTCCCGAAACACTGGTGTGGAAGCAGGGTATGGCAGATTGGACTCCTGCCTGGAAGGTAGAGGAACTGAGAGCAGTACTGGAAGCAATAGAAGCCAACCAGAGCAACCAGAATGCCCAAAAGCAAGAAGGAGTTCAGCAAGGTTTCCCACAAGGAGCCAACCAGCAGCAGGATTATCAGAAAGCCCAGCAGGAAGCCTACCAGCAGGGATTCCAGCAGGGAGCAGCGATGCATTCGAATTTCCAGCAGCAGCCTAAGAAGAAGAGCCATTTCGCAATGAAGATGGTGATCGGTCTCATCATTTTCATCCTTGCCATATTTGCCATAACCAATCCGGGCGCAGATGCTCATAAGGAGAAGGTTCGCACGGAGGCAAGCAAGGCAGTAGAAAAGGCGGTAGGATCTACCGACAACAATTTCTTCTCGCAGGCGCTCCGCTCTGTAGCCAAGATGATGGCTGGCAGCGTGATGGACGAAGCGATGAACCAGCTTTTCGAATACCACAACTATATCGTTTGCTCTACGGGTTCCGTAGAGTTCAACGGCAAGCCGCACACCGTGAGTTTCGGTATCCTCGGCAACGTCTATACGATGAATGCCGACGATATGGTGAAAGCACTGGAATCAGCCGATAATCTCCATATCGAGGAGTCGGAATCAAATGTATCCTCTGACACTCCTAATATGGATAGTTCAGATTCAGAAGACCAGGCTGACAGCGATGAAGGCAGCCTCAGCACAAGAATGCAGAAGAAACTGGAAGAGAAAGCCAATCAGGCTTTCGATAAGGCAGCGGATAAAGTGAGCAAGAAGGTAGAAGAGAAAATCAACCAGAAGCTCGACGAAACCACCGATTCTTCCAGCATCGAAAAGATAATCGATAAGATCCTGGAGTTATTTTAACGGCATATAATTTGCCAGGATTTCATAGCACAACAGCTGATTGGCATCTGCACAACAGCTGATGGACAACCGCACAACAGCTGATATGCAAGCGCACAACAGCTGTTGTGCGGTTTTAGATATAGCCAATCCCAACGACAGAGATTATATCTTCCAACAACTATCCCTATTAACTTCGAAGACTTTTCATATTACTTACGACAGCTAATCATATCACTTACGACAGCTAATCATATCACTTACGATGGCTAATCATATCACTTACGATGGCTAACCATATTACTTACGATAGCCATCAATACTAGTTATCATCATTACCCATATTTTAGAGCATCAGGTACAAAAAAGGCTGCGTCACCACAAAGTAACGCAGCCTTTTCATATTTCATTCTTATCCCTTTAAAACTTTAAAAATTAACGGGATAAGATATTTGATCTTTACCAAAGCTCCAGACGCTCATTCTTAGGAATGAACATCTTGTCGCCCTGCTTTACACCGAATGCCTCATACCAGGCATCAATGTGAGGAAGAGCACCATCTACACGCCACTTGCCAAGCGCATGAGGATCGTTCTTTACACGGTTGCGAATCTCCTTCTCGGTGATGTTCTGACCCCATACACCTGCGTAGGCAAGGAAGAAACGCTGATCAGCAGTAAAGCCATCCTTGTTCTTCAAAGGCTTCTTGGCTGTCGCATTCTTGAATGCATTGAAAGATACCATCAAACCACCGTGGTCGGCAAGGTTCTCACCCAATGTGAAGCGACCGTTGGCATTCAGATCAGGCAATACCTTGATGTTGCTGAAGAAATCAGCATACATATCTGCACGCTTGTTGAAGCCCTCAGCATCAGCTGCTGTCCACCAATCCTTCAGGTTACCGCTGGCATCATACTGGCGACCCTGATCATCGAATCCGTGAGTCATCTCATGACCAATCACTACACCGATAGCACCATAGTTGAATGCCGCGTCTGCCTTGGCATCAAAGAATGGATACTGAAGGATACCTGCTGGGAAGCAGATCTCATTGGTGGTAGGATTATAGTATGCATTCACAGTCTGAGGAGTCATATACCACTCATCTCTGTTGACTGGCTTACCAGCCTTCTCTGCAATCTCCTTATTGTTGCGGAACTGACGGCAAGCCATCACGTTCTCATAGAAACTCTTAGATGGATCGATGGTAAGTTTGCTATAGTCAGTCCACTGGTTAGGATAACCAATCTTGACATAGAACTTATCGAGCTTATTGTGGGCAGCAGCCTTGGTCTCAGCACTCATCCACTCCTGAGCGTCGATACGCTGACCGAGACTCACCTGGAGATTCTTGACCAAAGTCTCCATCATCTTCTTGGAAGACTCAGGGAAGAATTTCTTGCAGTAGATTCTGCCGAGCGCCTCACCCATCTGAGCATCTACCTGAGAAGTAGCACGCTTCCACAATGGATGGTCTTCCTTTCTGCCACTCATGGTCTTGCCGAAGAAATCGAAGTTTGCCTCACGGATCTCATCGGTGAGATAAGCAGAAGAGCTGCCGATGACACTCCACTCCATCAAAGCCTTCAAGGTCTCAGCATCCTCAGCGGCGGTAATCTTATCGTAACCAGCCATGAATGCAGGCTGACCCACAATCATCTCCTGGATATATTCACTCTTGATGCCCTCGCAGTTAGCCAATGCCTCAAGAGGAATGTTTGGATAATTCTCCTTAAACTGCTTCAGGCTCATTTTGTTGTAGTTAGCCTGTGGGTCACGGAGTTCGGTACGGCTCTTGGAGATAGTAGCAAGACTGGTCTCGTGGAGGAATACCTTCTGGGCCTTCTGGGCAGCATCGGCAGCAGAGAAGCCATAGAGCTGGAACATCTTTGCTACGTAAGTCTTGAATGCCTCACGGATGGCTACGGTAGCAGCATCGTTGTTGAGGTAGTAATCCTTGGAACCGAGAGTCAAGCCACCCTGCATCACATTGTAGATGTTCATGGTTACGTTCTTCTCATCAGCACCGAAACCGGTACCGAAACCTACGCCCAAGCCCTGCATAGCATACTTCACCTGCAAGTTCTGGAGCTCAGCCTTGGTCTTGGCAGCAGCAATCTCGTCGAGGAGAGGCTTTACGGGAGCAATGCCCTCCTTGTTGCGGCGGTCGATGTCGAGCGCCAACTTATAGAAGTCGGAAAGCTTCTGCTCGATGGTTCCTGCCTTGTAGGTCTTCTTCTTGAGTTCATCAAGGATAGAGTTGATACGCTTGTTGTTGTTCTCAGCCAACTGATCGAAACTACCATAACGGCTGTAGGCAGCAGGCAGCGGATTGTTCTTCTGCCAGCCACCGGTAGCAAACTGATAGAAATCATCAGCAGGCTTTGCTGTCTTGTCAAGATTGCTCATGACAAGTCCCGACTTGTTCTGAGCATCAGCAGCCAAAGGCATGGCTGCGAGCATCATCATCGGAAGGATGTACTTCATTTTCATTTTCTCGTTATTTATTATTGTTTTAACTATGAATTCTTGATTTCCTCCAGCTCTTCGGAGAGCATCATCCAGTTCTCGTTTTCCTCATCCAGGCTCTTCATCAGCTCGGTATATTCGGTAACGAGTTCCATATTCGTAGCGTTCTCAGGCTTCATCAGGAGGGCATCAATCTCAGCCTTGCGGGTTTCGAGCTTTTCAATCTTCGTCTCGCATTCCTTCACCGCCTTCTCAGCCTTGCGAATCTTCTTCTGCTGTTCCTTATGCTCGGCATAGCTGAGTTTTCCGGAGGATACTTCGGAAGATTCCTCAGATGATGATGAAGAAGATGGAGATCCGGCAGATGACATATTCTGACTTCCTGACTGATTCGCCAGCGCCTGACTGATGCTCTCGGCATTGTGGGCACGGAGATAATCGTAGATACCGCCCAGATGCTCACGAACCTTACCACCGGCAAACTCATATACCTTATCTACCAGTCCGTCGAGGAACTCACGGTCGTGGCTCACGATGATAGCGGTGCCGTCGAATGCCTTGATGGCTTCCTTCAACACATCCTTCGACTGCATGTCGAGATGGTTGGTAGGCTCATCGAGAATCAGGAGATTCACCGGTTCAAGCAGGAGCTTGATCATCGCCAGACGACTGCGCTCTCCACCGCTCAGCACCTTGACATACTTTTCGGAAGTTTCGCCACCAAACATAAAGGCACCCAGCAGATCGTTCACCTTGAGGCGCATCTCACCAGTAGCCACATTGTCGATGGTCTGGAAAATGGTAAGCTTCTCGTCGAGCAGCTGTGCCTGATTCTGTGCGAAATAACCTATCTGCACGTTATGACCTATCTTGAGATTGCCCGTAAAAGGAATCTCGCCCATGATACACTTCACCAGAGTAGATTTACCCTCTCCGTTCTTACCTACGAATGCCACCTTCTCGCCACGCTTGATGGTAAGGGTCACATGGTCGAAGACGGTATGATCGCCATAATCCTTTCTCACCTCATCGCAGATAACCGGATAATCGCCGCTACGGAGACAAGGAGGGAACTTGAGATGCATCTGCTTGGTATCCACCTCGTCCACCTCGATAGGAACGATTTTCTCCAACTGCTTGATGCGGCTCTGCACCTGTACAGCCTTGGTAGGCTTATAGCGAAAACGCTCGATGAAGTCCTTGATATCGGCTATTTCCTTCTGCTGGTTTTCGTAAGCGCGGAGCTGCTGCTCACGGCGCTCGGCACGAAGTAGCACATACTCATCGTATTTCACCTTGTAATCCTCTACCCTTCCGCAGGTAATCTCCAGGGTGCGGTTGGTTACATTATTGATAAAGGCACGGTCGTGACTTACCAGCACCACCGCCTTGGCACTCTGCGCCAGGAACTGCTCCAGCCACTGGATACTCTCGATATCAAGATGGTTGGTAGGCTCATCGAGGAGAAGTACATCCGGCTTCTGGAGCAGGATCTTTGCCAACTCGATACGCATACGCCATCCACCGGAGAACTCCCGGGTAGGACGGTCGAAATCTTCACGGGTAAAACCCAGACCGCTCAACGTGCGCTCTATTTCCGCCTCGTAGTTTTCACCGCCCATCATCATATAGCGATCATGTTCCTGGGTGAATTTCTCCACGAGCTGGGCATAGCTCTCGCTCTCGTAGTCAGTGCGGTCGGCCATTTCCTGCTGCATCTTGTCGAGGCGCGCCTTCATCTCGGTATTGTGGGCGAAAGCCTTTCGGGTTTCCTGCTTCACGGTGGTATCATCCTGCAGTTTCATCACCTGAGGCAGGTAGCCGATGGTGGTTTCATTAGGGATAGCCACTACACCGGAGGTTGGCTTCTGCAAGCCACAGAGAATCTTCAGCATCGTAGATTTGCCGGCACCGTTCTTACCTACCAGGGCAATGCGGTCGCGGTCGTTGATTACGAAGCTTACATCATTGAAAAGTGGCTTTACGCCAAACTCTACTTTCAGTCCTTCTACTGAAATCATCTATTTGTTTTTTTATATTATTGAAGCTTTTGCCCTTTCAGGGCGACATTACATTTTCATTTAATACCCAGGGTATTACCCTGGGCTAGGGGCTTTTGCCCTTTCAGGGCGTATTGATGCAAACACGATACATCAAGAATAACTTTTAAATCAAGTTACGGAATGAGCAGGGAGGAATCTCCATAGCTCAGGAAGCGGAAATCATGAGAGAGGGCATAATCATATACCTTCTTCCAATCACCATGCAGGAAGGCACTCACCAGGAGAAGCAGGGTGCTCTGAGGCTGATGGAAATTGGTTACCAGCATCTTCACAATCTTATAGGTATAACCTGGAGCGATGATGATCTGCGTGCTGGAATGAAGGGCTTCCAATCCGTTGCGGTCGAGATAATCGACGATTGCCTGGATAGCCTGCACCGGAGTGATGTCATCCACCAGATTGCCATCTGCCGACAGCTCGTATGGATTCCACTGTTTTACATGCAGGTCCTCTTCACTTGCCTCAGGATGCTTGATGAGATGCACGCCCATATAGTAGAGACTCTCGATGGTGCGCACACTGGTGGTTCCCACGGCGATGACCTGGCACTCATGCTTGATGAGCTTCTCCAGACTGCGACGATGAACCACGATATATTCGGTATGCATCTGATGACCTTCTATCTCAAGACTCTTCACCGGCTTGAAGGTTCCCGCTCCTACATGAAGGGTTACCTCTTCACGGTCGATGCCATGCGTATCCAGGTCCTGGAGCACCGCATCGGTGAAATGCAGACCGGCTGTTGGGGCAGCCACACTACCCTTGATCTTGGAATATACGGTCTGATAAGTGGTCTTGTCACTTTCTTCTGTCTTGCGGTTCAGATAAGGAGGGATAGGCAACTCTCCCACTGCTTCGAGAATCTCGGCAAAGGAAACATGCTCGTTGTCCCAGTCGAAATCCACCCAGTAGTTGGTGCCGCCACCTTTAGCCACCATTTCAGCCGCCTCTGTGCTGAGCGCATCTCCACGGCGCATGGTAGCAGAGAGGGTAAGCTGATGACCCTTGATCTCGAAGTCGCGCTTCAGGCTTCCCTCTTTCCATTTCTTCAGGTTACCAATCATACAGAGCCATGAGCAGTGACCCGATGTCTGGAACATCAGCTCATAGTCGGTAGGTGCAGCAGGTTCCATCAGGAACACCTCGATGAGTGCTCCCGTCTCCTTGCGGAAATGCATGCGCGCCTGGATTACCTTGGTATTATTGAATACCATCATGGCACCCTTTGGCAGATAGTCGGGAAGATGGAAGAATACATCGTCGCTCACCTCACCATGCTTATAGACCAGCAGTTTACTGTGGTCGCGCTGTGAGATAGGAAACTTGGCGATGCGCTCATCTGGCAAATCGTAATTATAATCACTAATTTTAATATGTTTTGTATCCATTATTTTACTTTGAACTTTGAGCTTTGAACTTTGAACTTTATGATTTGCCTTTTTTCAGAAAAGGCTATTATACTACTATAATCCCGTCATCAGAACGACGGCACGCAGGATGACATATACGAGGGTGAGCATCAGAACGGTCATAATCATATCGATGTCATCGCAATCATATCCCGTACTGGTATATTGATTCGAAACATACTTGATTTCCGGTGACATACGCCGGTACATACGATGGAAGAAAAGATATACCAGCGTACCAACCACCATGCCCAGCAGCATGCCGCAAACGATGTCCAGCGGATAATGAACGCCCAGATAGAGGCGGGTCCAGCAGTTCACCAGCGACCATGCTACCAGGGTGAAGGTGAGCATCCTGCTCCTTACAAGCAGCGAGAAGAACACGGCTATCGCCATGGTATTGGCTGCATGCGCCGAACAGAAACTGTAGTCCTTCAGACGAAGATTATCCACTACCTGCACGGAATATTTTACCAGCGGATCGTTGGAAGGTCGCCATCTAGCCGCCAGCGGTTTGATGATTCCCTCGGCAATGCCATCGGCAAAAAGGATACACAGGAATGCGCAGCCTACAATAAGACCAATCTGCCCGACTGTCTCATTATTGCGCATCACGATGATAAAGAGTACAAGATAGAGCGGTATCCAGGTGAAACCCGAAGTAAGTGCCATCACCAACTGGTCGAGAATCACATTGTTACTGCCGTTGAACCACTGCAACACTTGAAAATCTATGTTTTGTATCGAACTAAAATCCATTTATTTACTTTGAACTTTGAGCTTGGAACTTGGAACTTTGAACTTTGAACTTGGAACTTGGAACTTTATGATTAGTAAAGCTGTTGTTTCTTCACTCTTCATTCTTCACTCTTCGTTCTTCATTCTTCGTTCTCCACTCGTTACTTCGTATTAAATTTCCTCGAGGTGCTTGGTCTCGATCCATCCTTCTCTTCCATCTCCTACGCGGATGCCACGCCAGTCAGTCATACCCTTGTCGATGATATCTACACGGGTACCCTCGTGGAGTACAAACTGATCGGTACTGGTCTTGGCAGGCGTCTTCTTGATGTTCACGGAAGGTGAGATGATGATGGCACCCTTGCGGTTGTCGAGCGCCTGCTTCTGCTGATAGGCAAAGAGATTGCTCAGCAGGAAGACGAGGAAGAAGCCGATACCGCCAAAGAAGCCGATCTTGCGCATCAGGATGTGCGGACCGAAGAGATAGAGCAGCACGAGCAGCAGCGCCATGACGATGGAGAGGATGCCAGCCTTCGCCCAGTTATCTGCACTCGTGAAGTTGACCAGCGCCTTATACCAGGTAACGAAGAACATTTCGCTTACCGGGGTAATCTTGTCGATGGTCTTGCTGCGTGCAAACTGGAGATTGAAGTTGATATCCTCATCTCCAGGCGAGAGCAGACGGGCACGTTCATAGTTGAGCACCGCCTTGGTGATATTGTCTGTACGATAGTAGGCATTGCCGAGATTGTAGTAAATCTCGGCAGAGGCACCATTCTTGAGCAGCTCTTCGTAGTCGCGGATAGCCTGCTGGTAGTTGCCCTTCTGGTATTCGGTATCGGCATTGTTCTTGGTGATTGCCGATACCGGAGAAGCGCCGAAGCCCAGCATCGCCAGGAGCAGCCATACGAAGGAATATCCGGCAGGATGCTTCTTGACGTTCTTGCGAGCCGCATTGATTGCATTTTCTATTTCCATAATCGCTGTCATTGCCGATTCGAAGGTACGGTTCATATTGCCGGCAGGATCGCCTGGAGCATAACGCTCGAACTCGCACTCATCGAGAGCGGAAGTAAACTTCTGTATTGTAACATCGTCCACATCGTGGGCGAAGAGTTTCTCACGGATATTCTCACGAGAGAGCTGCTCTACCGGCATGTTCAGCTTGTAGCTCATATATCCCCAGAGGGCACGCATCACCTCATCATAGAACTCGCCCTGCTTGCCCTGCAGCATCAGCTTGTTGGCCATGCGCAGACGCTTGGTGGCTATCTTGCCCGCCTTGTTGGAGCGCTTCTTCACGATGTCGGCATTCTCGATGGCTCTGCGGTGGAATACCACCAGCAGCACGAAGAAGGCGATGAGCGGAATGAGCAGACAGGTCCAGTAGCCGAAGCTTCCGAAGAACATATCATCTGCCTGATGCTGTGAGGTCTTGCCCAACTTGATGGTATGGATATCCTTGTCCTTGCTGGTATAGTCAGCCGACTCGGATGTTGAACCATCTCCCTTCTCCACGTTCAGAGTGAAAGGTTGGGTCTTGATGGTCTTATACGCATTCTTGCTGGTATCATAATAGGTGAACTCCACGGCTGGAATGGTATAGCTGCCCTGATTGCGAGGCACAGCCAGGAAATCGTAGATCATATTACCCTCCACTCCATTGGCGGTGAGTCGGGTCTTATCTGTTACCTTGGCATCATACTTGTCGAAATCCTTCGGGAAATTCACTACTGGCTGCTTAAGCAACTTGAGGTTTCCGATACCTCCCACTATCACACGGAGCGTAATAGGTTCGCCTGCCTTGATGTCCTTCTTGTCAAGACAAGCAGAGATATTGAACTTACCTACTCCACCCGAGAAATTGGCTGGACGCTGAGGCAACGGATCTACCTGCAGGGTGATACCCGGAGCCTTGATGTCCTTCTTTACCTCTACATATCCGGAGCCGCCATTGAAGAAGGCCTCCATAGGATCGACATTGCGGTTCTGCTGTACCACGATGCCTTTGAAGGTGATGGAAGGAATCTCCAGCTTACCGGTCATCTGAGGATACATCACATACTGGCTCCAGGTGACGCACTTGTAAGGACGACCATTCACCATTTCGGTATGGAAAGTCTTCTGCTGTGGCAGAGGTACTTCCTGGTTGTGGAATCCCTTCAGGTCTGGCATCTTGCCTTCCAGCTGGGTGAGTTCCACCTGTGTATATACCTTGTAGGTAAGCAGGACAGGTTCCTGCTCGTGTACTCTCTTCTTGTTGGCAGACACCTTGATGAAGAGGTCGCTGCCTGAGATGGCAGAGCCTGCGGTACGCATACGAGGTTGGTCGTAGCTATCCTGTCCGTGCATGCTAGGAGCGCCGTTGGTACGATGAGCGTGTCCCGACACCGTAATCTTCACGGCGCGAGAAGCCAGGTTCCTACCATCCACGATGGCGTGGGAAGAACCAATATTGAAGGTACCATTCTTTGCCGCATAAAGGGTGTAGGTGATGGTTACAGATGAAGAGGACGAGGTATGTCCGTTGATCATCTGATAACTGGATTGCGAGGATGTGTAAGGGCCTGCGATGACTTCGAGTCCATCCTGCACCGCACCCATTCTGAATTCCTCTACATCACGGGTGTTGATGGTATAGGCGACACGGAAGTTTTCTCCAGCCGCTACGTGCGATGGAGCCGACACGGAGATATGCTGGGCCACCGCATGCACCTGGTAGCCTAGCAAGCATATCAGCAATATCAAATACCAACCTATTCTTTTCATATCGTATCTTAAATAATAGCTAAATATTATATGTAAACCGTATTTATAAATCGTATTTTTATCTCATCTAATCTTTTACCAATTCTTGTCGTAAGCCTTTCTGCGTGGCTGGCTCATCGCCTTCTGCAACTTGCGCTTGGTGGCTTGCTCCTGCTGAACGGCGGCATTCAGGAGCTGCTCGGCATTCTCGCGGCTCATCTTGTCCTGGTTCGGCTGGTTTTGGTTCTGATTATTCTTGTTATTGTTATTCTTGTTATTCTTATTATTTTTATTATTCCTATCGTCGTTTTTATCCTTGTTGTCTTTGTTCTTGTCCTTATTCTGATCTTTCTTGTTCTTGTCCTTGTTCTTATCCTTGTTGTTCTTGTTCTTATCCTTGTTTTGCGGATTGTTCTTGAGCAACTTCTTGCAGAGGGCAAGATTATAACGGGTCTCATTGTCCTGTGGATTGCATCTCAGCGCCATCTTGTAGTATTCGATGGCCTGGGCATATTCACGGTGGTTCTGCATGATCACGCCCATATTGTGATAGCTGGCAGCACGACGGAGGCGGTTGGTTTCCAACTGGGCAGCATTGGTAAACTGCTGTATCGCCATAGAGTCTTTCTGCTGCGCCATGAGCGCACAACCAAGATTGTATATCGCCTGTGGATTCTTCTGATTCTTGGAGATAGCCTTGCGATATTGGGTTTCTGCCACTGCCCATTTCTGAGATTTGAAGGCACGATTGCCCTGACGGATCAGGTTGCGATCAGTCTGGGCTCCGGCTTGTGCCGTACCCACCAGCAACATTGCCACTGTTACTATTATATAATGTATATACTTCATTTTTACATCTATATTTTAAAGCTTTTGCCCTTTCAGGGCGCCTTGCTACTACTCGCTTTACCCAGGGCGATGCCCTGGGCTAAGAGCTTCTGCCCTTTCAGGGCGACTCTGGAAACGAAACCGGAAAACAACCGTTCAGGGCGAATAGGTGACAGGCCTAACTTTTTGCCCCGATTATTTCGGCAGCTTCAAGGAATCCCTTTTGAAGAACTTGATGTTCCTGAGCAACGGATTCTTTACTTCCAGCATGCAGACCTCGATGATGAGCAGGAGGATGATGAGAATGCCCACTGCCTGAAACTGTTCATCGTAGGCACTGTATATCACGCTGGTCATATCTCCCTTCTGCAACTTGGTAAGGTCATCATTCAATGCCTTTTCTGCATCACTCGTATTATCCACATGGATATACTGACCTTTGCCAGCCTGCGCCAGTTCGCGACACATCTGCTCGTTGAGGGCAGTCATCACGGTATTGCCTGCATGATCCTTCAGATAAGAGCCATCGCCCATCGGGATAGGAGCACCCTTGGTATTACCGATACCGAGGATAAACACATTGATGCCCTTCTTCTGGGCAATCTCGGCAGCCTCCTTGGCACCATCCTCATGGTTCTCACCATCGGTAATCACGATGATGGCTCTACCCACATTGTCCTGCTGGGTAAAACTCTTGGTGGCAAGCGAGATGGCATCGCCGATATTGGTACCCTGAGTCTGGATCAGCCCCGGTGTGATATTCTGCAGGAACATCTTTGCCGATACATAATCACTGGTGATAGGCAACTGCACGAAGGCATCGCCTGCAAAGACAATCAGTCCGATCTTGTCGTTGCTGAAGTTATCTACCAGATTCTCTATCAGCATCTTGCTCTTGTCGAGACGGGAAGGAGCCACATCTTCGGCAAGCATGGAATTGGAGATATCAAGACAGATCATCGTCTCGATGCCATTACGCTTGTCGTGAGAAATCTTGCTTCCCATCTGAGGGCGAGCCACCATCACGATGACGAGTGCCAAGGCAGCAAGCATCAGCACAAACTTCACCGTAGGACGGTATTTGGATATGTCGGGCATCAACTGCTTGAGCAGTTCCGGATCGCCCAATCTTTTCAGCTTAGCCTTTCGCCTTCTCCAGCCTACCAGACGAACCAGTATGAGCACCGGTATCAGCCAGAGCAGCCAGAGAAACGTAGGATCTTCAAATCTTAACATATTTATATGATGTTATTATCTATATTGTCTAAACTCCTCTTTCATCAAGGAATTCTTCTGAACCAAGTGAGGCGGAGCAATATCTCCAGGAGCAGTACCAGGAGTGCACCCAGGGCAAAAGGCTGATAGGCCTCATAACGCTTGGCAAAATGCTTCACATTAAACTTAGACTTCTCCAACTTGTCGATGTCCTTGTAGATTTTCTTCAACTCGGCAGTACTCGTAGCACGATAGAAGTTTCCATCGGTGGTCTGAGCGATGTCGCGCAGCGTCTGGGTATCGATTTCCACCGGGATATTGACATACTGCACGCCTCCTGCCACAGGCATCGGATAAGGCGCCACCTTGTTGGTTCCCACACCGATGGTATAGACTCTGATGCCGTAGCTCTTGGCTATTTCGGCAGCGGTCATAGGCGAGATGTCACCCATGTTGTTACTACCGTCGGTGAGCAGGATTACCACCTTGCTCTTTGCCTTGGAATCCTTGAGTCGGGTCACGGCGTTGGCAAGTCCCATACCCACAGCGGTACCGTCGTCGATGAGTCCGCGAGCCGCAATATCGGTACGGGTATCATGCAGGAGTCTGAGCAGACTGGCATGATCAGTGGTCATCGGACATTGCGTGAAAGCCTCGCCGGCAAAGATGGTGAGTCCGATATTGTCGGTAGGACGGCCGGAGATAAACTCAGTGGCAACATCCTTCGCCGCCTCCATACGGTTTGGCTTCAGGTCCTCGGCAAGCATAGAGGTTGATACGTCCATGGCAAGCATGATATCGATACCTTCTACGGTCTTGTTGTCCCAGGAATAGTGGGTCTGCGGACGGGCCATGGCGATGACGATGAGCACGAAGCAGATGCATCTCAGCACCATCGGCAGATGGATGAGTCTGACGCGCATGCTCTTGGGAGCATACTGATAGATGCGTGTATCACTCATGCGCATCGTAGGCTCGCTCTTCTTCCTGCCCAGGAAATACCATAATATATAAGGTATCAGCAGCAGGAGCAGCAGAAAATATGCTTTACTTGCAAATTCCATTTCTTAAATTCTTTTTATTGTTTACATCACCGGCTCTGGATTTCCGAGCCTGATGACATTTACATCACGAGCATTGCTACCTGATAAACGATGTAGCCGAAGATGGCAACTACGCTGATGCCGCCCACCCAGAGCAGGGTCTTGATGAGTCGGCGCTGCTGCTGCGACTTCTGGTCTTCGGTACTGAGCGTTGGAACGATCTTCTCCTCCTTAGGCTGCTCATCGGTCTTCGTCTGGTCGATGAAGTTGATGGCATTCACCAGGTTGGCATCGTTCTCGTTCATCGGAATCTCGTACTTGGCAAACTTCACCAGGTCGGCGGTAGAGAAGAGCATTCTCAGCTCGTCTATCATCTTCTGGTCGCCCGAAGCACGCAGGTGCTCGATGATTTCTCCACTGGTCATCTCCATTGCATTGAATCCGAAGCGGCTCACGATATAGGCACGCAGCGTATTGGTCAACTGGGTGTAGTACTCTTTCTGAGTCTCCTGGCTGGCACTGGTATGATGATGCTTGATGTCATTGATTTCACGCAGCGCCTTCTCATGGGCAGGCACCCTCTTCACGATGCGGATGCGAGCGATGATAGGCTTGTTCTTCTTCAGACGATTGCGGAGATAAATCATTGCACCACAGATGATAATCATCAGCAGACTCAACCAGAAGGAGAAGCTCCACTCACTCCACTCGAAAGGATTATCCTGTACACCCTTTGCCGGATAGAACTGGTTAGGATGCACCGTATCTACCGGAACGGTGAGCACCTTCAACGCCAACGGATTTCCGTGATAGCTCTTGCCGTCGATCTTCACATCGAGTGCAGGAACCACATACACCTTCTCATCGAAAGAGGTAAGCGTATAGTCGCGGCTCACCTGGATGCGGTCATCACCCATCTGCATCGTGTCGCCCTTGCTCTGCTCCACCACCTCTACACCAGGTACAATCTGGTCCTGAGGCTTGAAGGATGGCAGCACAATTCTGGCACCCTTCCGGGCAGTAGCCTTGAGGTGCAGGATGGTCTGCTGTCCGATAAGCAGCTGCAGGGAATCCATGCGCTGCTCCACGGTCTGACCGAAAGCCAGCATAGAGCAACCCATCAGCGCCATCGTCAATATGATATTCTTTATTTTCATGTTATCTTACTTTAGCCTCTCTGTTTAAACAGCATCAGGAGCGCCTTCGAGAAGTCCTCATTGGTGGCTACCGAAGTCCAATCTACCTTGCTCTTGGCAAAGAGCTGTCGCAGATTCTCCTGCTGTCGCAACCAGTTTTGGGTGTGAGCCACTCTCAATTTCTTCGAACTGGTATCGATATACATCTCGTGTCCCGTCTCGGCATCCATCACCTTGAGCAGTCCCACGTCGGGCAGCTGCTTGGCACGTGGATCATACACCTGGATTCCCACCACATCGTGCTTCTGGTTGGCTATCTGCAGCTGGTGCTGATAGTCCTTTTTGTCGTAGAAGTCGCTGATGACGAAAGCCGTGCAATGGCGTTTCATCACCCTCGTGAAGTATTCCAGGGCACATCCGATATCGGTACGCTGACTCTCGGGATGAAAGTCGAGCATCTCACGAATGATGTAGAGGATATGCTTGCGTCCCTTCTTGGGAGGGATATATTTCTCTATTCTGTCGGAAAAGAAGATGACACCTATCTTGTCGTTGTTCTGGATGGCACTGAAAGCAAGGGTTGCAGCTATCTCGGTAGCCAGGTCGCGCTTCATCTGGCGCATGGTACCGAAATCGAGCGAACCGCTCACATCCACCATCAGCATCACGGTAAGCTCTCGCTCTTCTTCAAAGACCTTGACGAAAGGGCGATGGAAGCGAGCCGTCACATTCCAGTCGATGTCTCTCACGTCGTCGCCATACTGATATTCGCGCACTTCGGCAAAGGCCATTCCCCTACCCTTGAAGGCAGAATGATACTGGCCGGCGAAGATGTTCTGGCTCAATCCGCGAGTCTTGATCTCGATCTTCCGAACTTTCTTTAAGATATCTTGTGTATCCAACTTAATTTACTTTGAATTTTGAACTAAATCAAGGCACTTCAACCTTGTTGATGATGCGGCTGACGATTTCCTCGCTGGTGATTTCGCTTGCCTCTGCCTCATAAGAGAGGCCGATGCGGTGGCGGAGCACATCGTGAGCCACGGCACGCACATCCTCAGGAATCACGTAACCACGGTGCTTGATGAAGGCGTAGGCTCTGGCTGCCTTGGCAAGTGAGATGCTGGCACGAGGACTGCCGCCAAAGGTAATCATATCCTTCAATTCGCCCAGGCCGTAACGGTCTGGATAACGGGTAGCGAAAACGATGTCGGCAATATACTGCTCAATTTTCTCATCGATATACACCTCGTTGACGATGCTGCGAGCCTTCAGGATTTCCTCGGCTGTAGTAACCGGAGTCACGGTAGGCAAACCGCCCTGGATGTTCTCACGGATGATGAGCTTCTCTTCTTCGATGGTAGGATAATCGATGATAACCTTGAGGAGGAAACGGTCCACCTGAGCCTCAGGCAACTGATAGGTACCCTCCTGCTCTACCGGGTTCTGGGTAGCCATCACCAGGAATGGATTAGGCAAATGAAAAGTCTGGTCACCGATGGTTACCTGATGTTCCTGCATCGCCTCGAGCAAGGCACTCTGCACCTTGGCTGGGGCACGGTTGATCTCATCCGCCAGCACGAAGTTGGCAAACACAGGTCCACGCTTCACATGGAAGGCTTCATCCTTCTGCGAATAGATCTGCGTACCGATCACGTCGGCTGGCAACAAATCGGGTGTAAACTGTATGCGGCTATAGTCTGCACTAATCAACTGTGACAATGTCTTGATTGCAAGAGTCTTCGCCAGACCCGGCACACCTTCCAGGAGAATGTGACCATCAGAGAGAAGACCGATAAGGAGACAGTCAACGAGGTGCTTCTGACCTACGATGACCTTGTTCATGCCCATTACCAGGTTGGTAACGAACTGACTCTGTTGTTCAATCCGGATATTCAACTCACGGATATCAATAGCTTCTGCCATAATCTTATATCAATTTTACGTTTAATTCATTCTAAAAACAGAACAAAGGGCACTCCAAAAATGCCCTCCGCCCTCAAATCAAACGCAAAAGTACTCAATTATGAGCACAAAAGCGAATAAAGCTAACTAAATTATATTAAAAAAGTTTCACAAACGCTATTTTTAGAAACTTTTAATAAAGCTGGCACACGAAGCATCAGCGATTGCGATGCTTCATATACCATGGATGTACTAGGAAATTATACATCAGGAGAGAAACCACTGTCAATCCGAAAGCCGGATACAGAAGTTCATGATACACTGGATTCAATATCAACATATCCACATCAGGAGCCTTCGGATACAAGTCCTTTATTAGCCAGTAGCTCAATCCGACTCCTAAGCTTAAACCCAGTTCCCATGCCAGAAAGAAGGAGCTCATACTGGTGCCACGCTGGCAATGCTTGGCAAGCTTGATGTAGAAAAGAAGGAATCGGCTTCCGATGATACCCACTCCCAAGGCCAGCAAGGCTGGAACAAGCATATCTTCGGCAAGGTCCTGATCGCTCAAGGAAACAAATTCTGCTGCCGACATCAATATCAGTCCCACGATTACCTGACTCTTCAGCTCTGCACCAGCAAAAACGTATTTCTCTGCCACCAAAGCCAAAAACAGTCCGCAAAAAAACATCGCATAGACGGTGAGAGAATGAGGCAGCGACAGATAGAAGCCCGGTATCACCATGATGCATACAATATTGATGAACAGCGGAAATCCCTGAGGCAGGAAGAAACGGTCGCTACTGATGAGTGACACGTTTTCTGACGGAGCCTTGAACGGGAATTTCACTCTGGAAACCAGCACCAAGGCTACCAATGCCAATACCGAAGCTACAGGGAAAACGACTTTCATACTGAAGACATGATAGACCAGAAGCGACAGCAATGGACCTACCGCAATGGAAAAGCGGGCAAACCAGGAGGTGATATAATTCGCCTCCGTACGCAGGAAAGATTCACAGGTATCGATAATCAGCGTACTCGCCAGCGACATCTCTGCCAAGCCCAGGAAAGCGCCCTGAATCAGACGCATCACCACCAGCATCTCGAAGCCCACCTTAATATTCCAGAAGGTTTCCAGATAATAAAGGATGACGAGACTGACTGCCACACCCAGGATGGATATCTGGCATACCCGATTGCGGCGATAGCGCTGCACCAGATAGGAGCAGAAGCCACCCAAAAGAAAGATGCCCAAGCCATAAGCAGCATAAACCACGCCAATCTGAGTAACGGAATATCCCTCCTTAGTCATAAAATAAGGTATGCTCAAGAGGAGCATGTAGATGCTCGTCATCAGGAAGAGATTGGCGAAGCAGAGACGCCAGAAGTCACGGTGCCACAGATTAAAATGCACCGGGGTATTTTGCGTATCCATCTTAGTAGCTCTCTTCTGCGCTTGGATACTCCACGCTCTTCACGGCGTCAATATAAGCCTTTACTCCCTTCTGCATCTCCTCGCCTACCTGGGCAAAATGACGCAGGAATTTTGGCTTGAAGCCCTGGGTCATACCGAGCGCATCAGCATAAACCAGCACTTGTCCATCGCAACCGTTACCAGCTCCAATACCGATAGTTACAGCGTTTACCTGACGTGAAACTTCAGCCGCCAGTTTGGCAGGAACCTTCTCCAGAACGATGGCAAAGCAGCCAGCCTTATCCAGTGCTTTAGCATCGCTGATCAGCTTCTCAGCCTCTGCATCTTCCTTGGCACGGATGCCGTAACCACCAAACTTATTCACGCTCTGAGGAGTAAGTCCGAGATGACCGCAAACAGGAATACCGGCATTGATGAGTGCCTGAACTGTATCCAGGATTTCCACGCCACCTTCCAGCTTCAGCGCATCCACGCCCGTCTCCTTCATCATTCGGCAGGCATTGCGCAAGGCATCTTCCTTGCAAACCTGATAGCTGCCGAAAGGCATATCACAGAGCACGAGTGCATGATTGCAGGCGCGGGCCACGCTGCGTGCGTGGTAAATCATCTGATCTACGGTGATAGGCAATGTATCAGCATTTCCAGCCATCACATTGCTAGCCGAATCACCTATCAGGATGGTATCGATGCCAGCTGCATCGATGATGCCTGCGGTAGTGAAATCGTAGGCAGTAAGCATCGTAACCTTCTCACCTGCCGCCTTCATTTCGGCGTAGGTCTTGGTTGTGATTTTCTTTTTGTCTGTAGATAAATATCCCATATAATTGTGTTTACTAAAAAGTTTCTACAATCTTTTCCAGGTCATCGTATCCGAATCCATTGTAATCGGCTATCACATAGTCACTGTATGGCTGGATACTCTCTGCAGAATTGGTAGTAGCGAGTCCGAGGGTAAATGCACCCGAAGCTCTCACAGCCTTCAGTCCGTTGAAGCTGTCCTCCAGACCTACGCATTCCTCCGGCTTTGCTCCGAAACAGGCAGCACCCTTGAGAAAACAGTCTGGATCCGGCTTGCTTTTGGCAAAATCTTCGCTGGTGAGCACGCGGTCAAAATTGGTCTTGAACTCAGGATGATGCTTATACACCTGCTCCATCTTCTGCAGATTGCTGCTCGTCACCACAGCGCACTTCACACCATGCGCCTTCACGTCTTTCAGGAAAGTTTCGAATCCAGGAATATAAGGAAACGACATATTCAACTCGAACTCATCGAGCCGGGCTGTTATCTTAGCCTGTTCCGACTTGCAATCGGTGTATCCATCAATATGGGCGAATGTGGCATCATCAGAGAAGTACTTGTCGTAGATCTGAACCAGGGTCTGTCCCTTGATGCGGAGCGCAAAGTCAGGCATCTCCGGATGATACTCCCTGCCTATCATTCCCCAGAACACGGAATACTGGCTTTCGGTATCGAAAACCACGCCGTCTAAGTCGAATAATGCTGCTTTTATCATTACTTTTTATATTAAATAAATACTATCTAACATCTTTTTCGGGTGCAAAGGTACACATTTTTTTGCTAACAAGCCCCGAAATAACTACTAAATATACAAAAAAAGCTAATTTTATTTTGTTTTATCTACAATTTGCACTACCTTTGCATCGGTTTATATACATTAATAAATATAGATAGAAAGAAACAAAAACAAGATAGAATGAATATCATAGAGAAATATTTCCCTCACCTCACCGACGAGCAGAAGAAGCAGTTCGCTGCCCTCGACGGTCTGTATCGCGATTGGAATGCCAAGATCAATGTCATCAGCCGTAAGGATATCGACAACCTCTACGAGCACCATGTGCTCCACTCTCTGGCTATTGCCAAGGCGATCAACTTCCGCCCGGGTTCAGAGATTCTCGACTTCGGATGCGGCGGTGGCTTCCCGGGCATCCCGCTCGCCATCCTCTTCCCTGAGTGCAAGTTCAAGCTCATCGACGGCACCGGCAAGAAGATTAAGGTGTGCAATGAGGTGGCTGGCGCTATCGGACTCAAGAACCTGGTGGCTGAACACCTGCGCGGCGAGGACGAGAAAGGCAAGTACGACTTCGTGGTGAGCCGTGCCGTGATGCAGTTGCCCGACCTGATGAAGATCATCAAGAAGAACTTCAAGAAGGCTGGTCAGAATGCTCTGCCCAACGGTTTGCTCTGCCTCAAGGGCGGCAATCTGAAGGAGGAACTCAAGCAGTATTATAAGATTTCGGAAATCACCCCTCTCAGCACCTTCTTCGATGAGGAGTGGTTCAGCCAGGACAAGCAGCTGGTTTATGTTCCTGCTTAAATTAAAGAAAAAGTAAAATGCTACATATCGAAAGATTCCAAGTCAACATGTTGCAGGAAAACTGCTACGTGGTCAGCGATGACACCCTCGAGTGCGTCATCATAGATTGCGGTGCCTTCTATCCTGAAGAGCGCAAGGCAATTACCGAGTATATCAGAAAGAACAATTTGAAGCCTGTTCATCTCCTCGTTACCCATGGTCATCTCGACCACAATTTCGGCAACGATACCATCTACCAGGAGTTCGGACTGAAGCCGGAAGTGGCACAGGGCGATGAGAAGCTGATGAAGGGTCTGGCTCATCAGGCAGAGACTTTCTACCAGATGCAGCTCGACACCCACTTCCCTCCTATCGGTCATTTCTTTGAGGAAGATGAGGTAATCAAGTTCGGCAATCACGAATTCACCATCATCGAGACTCCGGGCCACAGCAACGGCTCCGTATGCTTCTATTGCGAGGCAGAGCACGTACTCTTCTCGGGCGATACCCTCTTCAAGAGTTCAATCGGCAGAACCGATTTTCCTGGCGGCAGCATGTTCCGCATCATCAACAGCCTGCGCCATCTCGGCATGTTGCCGGATGAAACACAGGTGCTGCCAGGCCACGGAGAGGCTACCAGCATCGGCGAGGAATTGGCTCATAATCCATATATGGACCGATAGATTCAGGAAGATACAGCATTCAGAATTCCAAGGATTCAGAAGATACAGCATTCAGATGATTCAGAAGAAATCGAACACAGAGAAAATCATCCTGGGCATTGACCCCGGCACCAACGTGATGGGCTATGGCGTGATACGCGTCATCGGCAACAAGGCAGAACTGGTGGTGATGGGCGTCATCGACATGCGCAAGGAGAAAGATCCCTACTTGCGACTCGGCAGGATTTTCGAGCGGGTGACTGGCATCATCGACTCCTATCTGCCCGACGAGATGGCGATAGAGGCTCCCTTCTTCGGCAAGAATGTGCAGTCGATGCTCAAGCTCGGCAGGGCGCAGGGAGTGGCTATCGCTGCCGCCATCCACCACGACGTACCCATCCACGAGTACGCTCCGCTGAAAATCAAGATGGCGATTACCGGACAAGGTCAGGCTTCCAAGGAGCAGGTGGCGGCGATGCTGCAGCGCATGCTCAACATCCGGGAAGACGAGATGCCGAAATACATGGATGCCACCGATGCCCTGGGCGCTGCCTACTGCCATTTCCTGCAGATGGGCAGACCCGAAACGGGCGACAGGCACTATAGCAGCTGGAAGGATTTTGCTACCAAGAACGCCAGTCGCATAGAGAAAGGTACAGGCATGACGGGCCCGCAGGCAAAGCTTCTGGCGGCTATCAACCGTACCACGCACAAGTAGCCCAGCCCGGAAATATCACTCTGTTATCAAGCAATATATCAAAAAAATAAGAGAGATGCAAAAGATTATCAGTATTCAGAATGGCGTAACCCGTATGCCGGAATGGCGTATGGCTGAGCCAGTTAACTTCGAGGCATGCGACGGCGAGCATATCGCTATCGTTGGTCCCAATGGTGGAGGTAAGTCGATGTTCGTGGACATCCTTGTGGGCAGACACCCGCTGTTGATGCACGATCCTGATTACGACTTTTCTCCTAGTACAAAATCCCTGGTGAGCGACAATATCAAGTATATCACCTTCCGTGACACCTACGGAGGCGACAACGACCGCACCTACTTCCTGCAGCAGCGCTGGAACCAGCTGGAAATAGATGAGAACACGCCTATCGTCAAGGATAAGCTGGAAGAGGCTTATCAGATGGCTGGCGAAGATACGCCGGAGCGCAGACAGTTGCAGGAACACATCTACGAGCTGTTCCACATGCACCACCTGCTCGACAAATACACCATCCTGCTGAGCAGTGGAGAGCTCCGCAAGTTCAAGCTTGCCTCTACCCTCTTCTCAGAGCCTCGCGTGCTGATCATGGACAACCCGTTCATCGGTCTGGATGCCGACACCCGCGACCAGCTCAAGGAGCTTCTCAAGTCACTCACCACCGAGCATCATCTGCAGATCATCCTCGTATTGAGCAAGAGCGATGACATCCCAGACTTCATCACCCACGTGGTAGAAGTGAAGGATATGAAGGTATATCCTAAGCTTACCAAGGAAGAATATCTGGCACAGCGCAACCCCATCCCTGCCCATGTATTATGCGAAGAATTAGAACAGGCAATCATCAATCTGCCATATAGCGACCGGGAATATCACAGTCAGGAAGTGGTGAAGATGAACAAGGTTCGCATCCAGTATGGCGAGCGCATCATCCTCAACGATCTCGACTGGACGGTTAACAATGGTGAGCGCTGGGCACTGAGCGGACAGAATGGTGCCGGCAAGAGTACCCTGCTCAGTCTGGTATGTGCCGACAATCCGCAGAGCTACGCCTGTGACATCGCCCTCTTCGGCAATCCTCGTGGCAGCGGCGAGAGCATCTGGGATATCAAGAAGCATATCGGCTATGTATCTCCAGAGCTTCACCGTTCCTATCAGCGAGATATGCCAGCCATCCGCATCGTGGCGAGCGGTCTTACCGATTCTGTGGGTCTCTATGTAAAGCCAAAGGAAGAGGATATGGACCAGTGCCGTTTCTGGATGAAGGTGTTCGGTCTGGAGGGTTTGGAAGATCGTGGTTTCCTGAAGCTGTCAAGTGGCGAGCAGCGCCTGGTACTTCTGGCACGCGCCTTCGTGAAGGATCCCGAGCTCCTCATCCTCGACGAGCCTCTCCATGGTCTTGACAACAGAAACCGCCGCCTGGTAAAGGATATCATCGAGGCATTCTGCAAGCGAAACAACAAGACGATGATCATGGTTACCCACTATAAGGAAGAGCTCCCTGCCTGCATCGACCACAGCATCTTCCTGAAGAGACATACGAAATAGGAAAAAGCGTATGGATTCATTATTTCAATTTCAGTTTGCATGCTTCATATTCATGCTCATCAATGCCTTCATCGTAGCACTCTCTCATCTGCATGTAAGATGGGAGAACAAGCGGTATGAGCGTTCTCGATGGATGATCGTTGCTGCCCTGATAGGACTGGCGATACAATATGTGCTGCAGATGACTTTCGGGTTCCGTGCTATGCACGATAATCTGGGGGCGGTCATCAACATCCTCCTCTATACCCCCTGCTTCTCGCTCATCTCCATAGGAATCTACAA
>ERZ1034713.235-NODE-235-length-35982-cov-6.689314_pt1 | contig 35982 bp, 38 predicted proteins | sample MGYA00520692_ERZ1034713 | MGnify/ENA primary metagenome ERZ1034713 (study PRJEB33766, sample SAMN09781717) | gut metagenome | biome: gut microbiome | host: Homo sapiens | place: Madagascar | study: EMG produced TPA metagenomics assembly of the PRJNA485056 data set... | reverse complement strand
ATATATAATATGGTATATTTTTATTATTCCAGTATATAACAATACGAATAAATGTTCGAAAAGTTCTTGACAATGTTGGCATAATGAGATACTATTTAGAAAACGAACACATGTTCAAAAGGAGAGTTTAAAGTATGGTTAATGAAGATAAGATGAAAGCCCTTGATGCGGCGATTTCTAATATTGAGAAGCAGTTTGGTAAAGGCTCTGTAATGAAGTTAGGAGAATCAACAGCTAATCTTAATGTTGAATGTATTCCTACAGGTTCTTTAAGTCTTGATATTGCCTTAGGAATCGGTGGTGTCCCTAAGGGAAGAGTTGTAGAGATATATGGACCTGAATCAAGTGGTAAGACAACAGTTGCACTTCATATGGTTGCTGAAGTACAGAAGAGAGGCGGTATTGCAGGTTTTATTGATGCAGAGCATGCTCTTGATCCTGTATATGCTAAGAATATTGGTGTTGATATTGACAACTTATATATTTCACAGCCTGACAGTGGTGAGCAGGCACTTGAGATTACAGAGACTATGGTAAGATCCGGTGCTGTTGATATTGTAATTGTCGATTCAGTTGCAGCTCTTGTTCCTAAAGCAGAGATTGATGGGGATATGGGCGATTCACATGTAGGTCTTCAGGCAAGACTTATGTCACAGGCATTAAGAAAGCTTACACCTGTTGTAAGTAAGAATAACTGTGTTGTTATATTTATCAACCAGCTCCGTGAAAAGGTTGGTGTTATGTTTGGTAATCCTGAGACTACTACAGGTGGCCGTGCACTTAAGTTTTATTCTTCTGTAAGACTTGATGTAAGAAAGATTGAGACACTTAAGCAGAATGGTGAGGTTATCGGTAACAGAACAAGAGTTAAGATTGTCAAGAATAAGGTTGCACCTCCATTCAAGGAAGCTGAGTTCGATATTCTTTTCGGGAAAGGTATATCTACAGAAGGTGATCTTGTAGATCTTGCTTCTAATGCAGGTATTATTCAGAAGAGTGGTGCATGGTTCTCTTATGAGGGTAACAAGATTGGACAGGGCAGAGAGAATGCCAAGCAGTTCCTTATTGATAATCCACAGATAAGAGAAGAGGTTGACAGAAGAGTAAGAGAGCATTATGGCATTGTAGATGGTGCTAAGGAAGCAGAAACAGCTGATGATGCCAAGCAGGCTAAGGCTAAGAAGAAAGCAGATACAGAAGAGTAATATTAAGGTGAGTTATGGAAGATAATATTGAACTTATTGTCACCTCCATTAAAGAACTTACTAAGAAACGCAGGCTTGTATATATTAATTATGAGCCTGCGTTTGCTGTATATACAGTGGAATTAAGAAAGTTCGGAATTAAGGAGAATGGGGCTGTCAGTAAAGAAGCGTTTGATACACTTGTAGATGAAGTACTGGCAAAGCGAGCAACTGTAAGGGCTATGGCACTGCTTAAGAATAAGGATTATACAAGAAAAGGTCTGGAGGACAAGCTTAAAGAAGGGTATTATCCTGACCGGTGTATAGAACATGCATTAGAGTATGTTTCACGATTTGGATATATTAATGATGAGCGTTTTGCAGAGAATTATGTTAATTTTAAGGCAGGTAATAAGCCAAGAAGACAGATTGAACTTAAGTTAAAGCAAAAAGGCGTTGATGCAGATATTATCAGCAGGGTTTGTGATGAATTCTATGAAGATAATAGTGATATAGAATTAGAACAGGCAAAGGCATTCGTTGAAAAGAAACATATAGACATAGAGAACGCTGATTATAAAGAACTTCAGAAGGTCAAAGCTGCATTATATCGCAAAGGATTCAGTATGGATATTATTAATAAAACATTGGATTCTAAGGGGCTTTTCCTTGACATAATCGACAATTGAGTATAATATTAGATTGTTGTATTTTTTGTACAATGAAAACTAAATAAGGAGGTGCTCCTGCGTTGATTCCAATAGTAATTGCAATTATTGCTACTTTAGTGATAGTCGCTCCTATTACTTGGTTTATATCGTCTAATGCAATCAACAAGCGTAACGATGCAACAATCGGTAATGCTAATGAGAAGGCAAGAGAGATAATTGATGAAGCTCTTAAGACAGCTGAAACCAAGAAAAAGGAAGCTCTTTTGGAAGTCAAGGAAGAGTCTTTAAAGACTAAGAACGAACTTGAGAAGGAAACTAAGGAAAGACGAGCTGAGATAAGCAAGTATGAAAAGAGAGTTCTTTCAAAAGAAGAGACACTTGACAGAAAGATTGAGGCTGTAGAGAAACGCGACTCTAACATTACCAGGAAAGAAGAAGAACTTGGTAAACAGAAGCAAAAGGTTGAAGAACTTGAGAAGAAGAGACAGCAGGAACTTGAACGAATCTCAGGATTGACCTCCGAACAGGCAAAAGAATATCTATTAAAGACTGTTGAAGACGAAGTTAAACATGATACTGCTGTAATGATTAAGACATTAGAAAGCAGAGCGAAAGAGGAAGCAGACAAGAAGGCTAAGGAAATTGTTGTTAATGCAATTCAGAGATGCGCCGCAGACCATGTGGCTGAGACAACAATATCAGTAGTTCAGCTTCCTAATGACGAAATGAAAGGCCGTATTATTGGTAGAGAGGGTAGAAATATCAGAACTCTTGAAACACTTACAGGTGTTGAACTTATCATTGATGATACACCTGAGGCTGTAGTTTTGTCGGGCTTTGATCCAGTAAGAAGAGAGGTTGCAAGAATCGCTCTTGAGAAGCTCATACTTGATGGAAGAATTCATCCGGCAAGAATTGAGGAGATGGTTGAGAAAGCCCAGAAAGAAGTCGAGACATTAATTAAAGAAGAAGGTGAAGCTGCAACCCTTGAGGTTGGTGTACATGGTATCCATCCAGAGCTTGTAAGACTCTTAGGTAAGTTAAGATTCAGAACAAGTTATGGACAGAATGTTTTAAAGCATTCTATTGAAGTAGCACAGCTTACAGGTCTCTTAGCTGGAGAGTTAGGACTTGATGTTAAGATGGCTAAGCGTGCTGGTTTATTACATGATATTGGTAAAGCTGTTGACCACGAGATGGAAGGCTCACATATTCAGTTAGGTGTTGATCTTTGTAGAAGATATAAAGAATCAGCTCTTGTTATTAATGCAGTAGAAGCACATCATGGAGACGTTGAGCCAGAAAGCTTAATTGCTTGTCTTGTACAGGCTGCTGATACAATTTCAGCTGCAAGACCTGGTGCAAGAAGAGAAACGTTAGAAACTTATACAAACAGACTGAAACAATTAGAAGATATTACCAACTCATTCAAGGGAGTTGAGAAATCCTTTGCCATTCAAGCAGGTAGAGAGGTTCGTGTTATGGTAGTTCCTGAAGTCGTTAGTGATTCAGATATGGTAATCATGGCTCGTGACATTTCTAAGCAGATTGAGGATCAGATGGAATATCCTGGTCAGATCAAGGTTAGTATTGTCAGAGAATCAAGAGCTGTAGATTACGCAAAGTAAACTAACATAAACCAAGGCTGTTACATAATGTTAATTCGTTATGTGACAGCCTTTTTTGATTTTAATGCACTTAATATAATTAAGCATTTTAAAGAGATGTTTTAAAATATTAAGTTATTTTTAAAAATATTTGCAATTATGAATTATACATTGTAGAATAGAGTATGTTGATTATATGCTGATTAGGAGGAAGATTATGCAGTACAATGATATGAGTAAAGAAGAGCTTTTAGCTTTAAAGGAAAGCTTGAACAAAGAGTATGCAGAAGCTAAAGCAAAGGGACTTTCACTTGATATGTCAAGAGGTAAGCCAGCAGCTAAGCAGCTTGATATTTCATTAGGACTTCTTGATACAATCAATAGTTCATCAGATCTTAAATCAGAAGATGGAACAGATTGCAGAAATTATGGTGTTTTAGATGGTATTCCAGAAGCTAAGAAGCTTATGGCAGATATGATTGGTACAACACCAGATCATGTTATTGTGTATGGAAACGCAAGTCTTAATATCATGTATGACCAGATTTCAAGAGCATACACACATGGTATTCTTGGTAATACTCCATGGTGCAAGCTTGATAAGGTCAAATTCTTATGTCCGGTTCCTGGATATGACAGACATTTTGCAATTACAGAAAGATTTGGGATTGAGATGATTAACATTCCAATGTCAGAGTCTGGTCCGGATATGGGTATGGTAGAAGAGTATGTAAGCAAGGATGCTTCTGTAAAGGGTATCTGGTGCGTTCCAAAGTATTCTAATCCTCAGGGATATACATATTCTGAAGAAACAGTTAAGAGAATGGCTGCGCTTAAGCCTGCTGCTGAAGATTTCAGAATTTTCTGGGATAACGCTTATGTTATTCATGATTTATATGATGATAAGAAGGATGAGATAGCCGATATCATCAGTGAGTGCGAAAAGGCTGGAAACCCTGATATGGTATTTGAGTTTGCTTCAACTTCTAAAGTAAGCTTTCCTGGTTCAGGAATAGCAGCACTTGCTACATCTGCTAATAATATTGCAGATATTAAGAAACAGCTTACAATCCAGACAATTGGACATGATAAGCTTAATCAGTTAAGACATGTAAGATTCTTTAAGGATATCAATGGCCTTAAAGAACATATGAGAAAGCATGCTGAATTTATCAGACCTAAGTTTGAAGCTGTTGAAGAAGTATTTGAAAAAGAACTTTCAGGACTTGGAATTGGTTCATGGACAGAGCCTAATGGTGGATATTTTATCTCATTTGAGGCTATGGACGGATGCGCTAAAGCAATAGCTGCAAAGTGTAAGGAAGCAGGTGTTAAGCTTACAGGTGCTGGAGCAACATTCCCTTATGGAAAAGATCCTAAGGATTCTAATATAAGAATTGCTCCATCATTCCCAACTCCAGAGGAAATGAAGCAGGCTGCTGATCTTTTTGTTCTCTGTGTTAAGCTTGTAAGTGTAGAAAAGTTACTTGAAAACAAATAATTAAATGAATATAATTAATATAAGCTTGCTTTTTATAAGCAAGCTTATTTAATAACCGGGTATATAATAATCAGATGTTATATATCATGATATAGTTGGGAGGATATACATATGGCTAAGATTGGTTTTATTGGAATGGGTAACATGGGATATGCAATGCTTAAAGGTGCTTTGGCAGCATTTTTACCATCAGATATTATATTTTCATCACCAGACAGGGAAAAATGCGAAAGAATATCATCTGAGACAGGTGTAAGATTCGCAGAAAGTAATGCAGAGTGTGGCAATAATGCCAAGTATATTGTGCTTGCAGTAAAACCACAGATGTATCCAACAGTACTTAAGAATATTGTAAATGTGGTAACAGAAGAAAGTGTTATTATATCAATAGCACCGGGAATTACCATTGCGTCTATAAAGAACGCTCTTGGAAGCAATATAAGAGTTGTAAGAGCAATGCCTAATACACCTGCACTTATCGGTGAGGGAATGACAGGAGTATCATATAATATGACAGATTTTTCATTTGACGAAAGGGATGTTATTGATAAATTCTTTAATTCATTTGGTAAGGTTGTTTACGTTGATGAAAAGCTTATGGATGGAGTAGTATGTGCAAGCGGCAGTTCACCTGCTTATGTATATATGTTCATTGAAGCCCTTGCTGACAGTGCTGTAAAGTATGGCATTAAGAGAGATGATGCATATAAGATGGTTGCCCAGACTGTTCTTGGTTCAGCAAAGATGGTGCTTGAATCAGGAGAACATCCGGCAGCACTTAAGGACAAAGTATGCTCACCTGGAGGAACAACAATTCAGGCTGTTTCTGCACTTGAAGAGAATGGCTTCAGAAATGCTCTTATTAAAGCAACTGATGCATGTTATGCTAAATGTACAAGCATTAAGTAACATTTTTATACAGAAAGGCTGATTATGAAAGAGCATATTAAGAGAGTAGACAGAATTCTTAAATATAAGGGTTCAATACTTGATATATATACAGATGTTATAGAGACTCCCGACGGACATAGGGCAGAATGGGATTATATTGACCACAGAGGAGCGGCAGCTGTTGTTCCGGTGTTAGATGATGGACGTCTTCTCATGGTAAGACAGTACAGAGACGCACTCGACAGAGAGACGATTGAGATTCCTGCAGGTGGTCTTAATGGCTGGGATGAGCCGACAATTAATGCAGCAGCAAGGGAACTTGAAGAAGAGACCGGATACAGGTCAGACAATCTTACCAAGCTTGTATCAGTTGTGACTGCGGTTGCATTCTGCAATGAAGTGATAGATGTATATCTTGCAACAGATCTTGAAAAAACAAGTCAGCATCTTGATGAAGATGAATTCATAGATGTAGAAAAATACACTCTGGATGAACTTAAAGACATGATATTTGCGGGAACGATACAGGATTCTAAGACAATCTCGGCAGTTCTTGCTTATGATGCCTTACTTAACCGTAAAAAGAATAATTAAGACAAAGTCTTCATATATTGATTCAAAGTACATTTTGATGGATATATATGAAGGCTTTTTTATTGTGGGTAATTAAGAATGTAAGATTTGCCGCATTAATTATTGCGGGAATTATACTTGGTACATGCTTTATAAAAATGTGGCGCTATGGTGATGTATTTTCAACTGAATATCTGATTACATACATTAATTCTAATGTTGCATATGCAAATGTATGGCAGGAGGTGCTATCTTACAGATTAAGGAGGTTCATAACATTGGCAGTATTCATGATTACCCCATTCAGGAAACTGTATGTATACTGGCTGTGTCTATACAATGGATTCTGTCTTGGAATATGTATGACAAAGGCTGTTATGTATCACGGTGCAGGGGGAGTGGTTATGGTTCTGGTGTGGCTGTTTCCACATTATCTGTTATATATAATGACCGTTCTCCTTATGTGTCATTATTTTCTAAACAGAATTGACACTTTAAGAAGAACGGTCATTATAGTGAGTATGTCATTGTTACTTACATTAATCGGAACATTTGCAGAAAGCTACATTAATCCCGACATAATGAAAATGTTTTTAAACAAGGTCTGCAATATCGTATAAAAGCTTTTCAGACTCAGCCCATCCGAGGCATGCGTCTGTGATTGATTTTCCATAAACACCGTCGCCAACCTTCTGGTTACCTGGCTCGATATAACTTTCAATCATAACACCCTTAACAAGCTTCTTAACATCAGCAGAGTGATGGCAGCTGTGAAGAACTTCCTTGACGATACGAATCTGCTCAAGATACTGCTTGCCTGAATTGCTGTGGTTAGCATCTACAATAACAGCAGGATTCTCAAGATCTCTTGCAGCATACATGTTATAAAGTCTTATTAAATCCTCATAGTGATAGTTAGGAATAGTCTGACCATGTTTATTTACAGCACCTCTTAATATTGTGTGTGTAAGAGGATTTCCAGGTGTGTTAACTTCCCAGTTTCTGTATATAAATGTCTGCTTAGACTGGGCAGCAACTACAGAATTTAACATAACTGAAAAATCTCCACTTGTAGGATTCTTCATTCCGGCTGGAACGTCAATTCCTGAACATACAAGTCTGTGCTGCTGGTTTTCAACTGATCTTGCACCAACGGCAACATATGAAAGAACATCTGAAAGATACCAGTAGTTTTCAGGGTAAAGCATCTCATCAGCAGGACTAAGATGTGTCTCTTTCATTACATCAATATGCATTTTTCTGATTGCAACAAGACCGGCAAGAAGGTCAGGCTTCTTTTCAGGGTCTGGCTGGTGAAGCATTCCCTTGTAACCTACTCCTGTAGTTCTTGGTTTGTTAGTATAAACTCTTGGAATAATTATAACTTTGTCTTTAATCTTCTCCTGAACCTTAACAAGTCTTGATGTGTAATCAAGGACAGCAGTTTCATTATCTGCTGAACAAGGTCCGATAATAACAAGAAGTTTGTCTGATTTGCCAGTGATAACATCAGCAATTTCAGCATCTCTTTCAGCTTTTAATGTTTTTATTTCTTCCGGTACAGGGTACTGTTCTTTGATTTCAGTAGGTGTAGGAAGCTTTGTAACGAACTCGAAACTCATATAATTTTCTCCTTAAAAATGTATATTCAATTAATTACATTTGCATAAAAAACACAATGTCTATGTGATTATAACATTTGTTTTCAAAAATGCAAAATAATAATACAGAAAGTACTCTTTGTGGTACAATATACTAAAGATTGTCGGGAGGCGTGGCTATGAATATTAATAGAATTATATGGATAGTTTTGGATAGTGTTGGAATTGGAGAAGCCAGGGATGCAGCTATGTTTGGAGATGAAGGCGCAGATACATTGGGACATACTGCAGGGGCTAATGGAGGTCTTGATATTCCTAATATGGTAAAACTGGGGATTGGTAATATTGACGGTGCACATAACCTCGAAAAATGTGATAATTCCATCGGGTGTTTTGGAAAACTTGCAGAAGTATCTGCAGGAAAAGACACGACAATTGGACACTGGGAGATGGCAGGAATATATTCTCCTGATCCGTTTCCGGTATATCCTGATGGATTCCCGGACAGTGTTATTGATGAATTCGTTAAAAAGACAGGAATTCCAGGAATACTTTGCAATAAGCCGGCTTCAGGAACACAGATAATTGCTGAACTTGGTGATGAACATGTTGCGACAGGAAAACCAATAGTATATACATCAGGAGATTCAGTTTTCCAGATTGCATGTCATGAAGATGTTGTGCCAATTGAAAGACTTTATGAAATGTGTGAGATGGCAAGACATATCCTTACAGGAAAGAATGCTGTGGCAAGAGTTATTGCACGACCTTTTGTCGGGGAGAATGGCAATTATAAGAGAACACCTAATAGAAGAGATTTCTCACTAAAGCCAAGTGAGGATAATATATTGTGCAGAGTCCGTGATAAAGGGCTTGATGTAATCGGAGTCGGTAAGATTCATGATATATTTGCCGGAGTTGGACTTACAGAATCTAAACATACTAATGATAATCAGGACGGAATGGATGTAACACTTGATTACATGAAGCAGGATAATAAAGGAATTATATATACTAATCTGGTTGAGTTCGATTCGACATGGGGACACAGAAGAGATTATAAAGGGTATGCCAGAGGTCTTGAAGAATTTGATAATAGACTTGCACAGGTGTTAGATACTATGAAAGATACAGATATGCTTGTTATTACGGCTGACCACGGTTGTGACCCAACCTATAAGGGAACTGACCATACAAGGGAGTATGTTCCACTGCTTGTATATGGAAAATGCTTAAAACATGGCGTTAATCTTGGAACAGGTGACACTTATGCTGATATAGCACAGACACTGGCTGAGATTTTTGGCACAGAACCGGTTAAGATAGGAAAGAGTTTTCTTAATAAGATTATGTAGGAGGTCTGCATTATGAGAATGGTTGATATTATAGAGAAGAAAAGAGATGGTGGAAAGCTTACTAAAGAAGAGATAGAGTTCTTTGTTAATGGCTATGTCAGGGGGGATATACCTGATTATCAGGCTTCTGCACTTCTTATGGCAATATATTTCAGAAATATGGATTATGATGAGACTCTTAACCTGACGCTTGCAATGGAAAACAGCGGAGACAAGCTGGATTTGTCGGATATTAATGGAATTAAAGTAGACAAGCACAGTACAGGTGGCGTTGGAGATAAGACTTCGCTTGTTCTTGCACCTATGGTTGCAGCACTTGGCGGCAAAGTTGCAAAGATGAGTGGAAGAGGACTTGGACATACAGGAGGCACGATTGATAAACTGGAAAGTATTCCGGGATTTAACACTTCTCTGTCTGAGGAAGCATTTGTTAAGCAGGTTAATGATATAGGAATTGCAATAACAGGGCAGACAGGTAATCTTGCACCTGCAGATAAGAAGATATATGCACTAAGGGATGTTACAGCAACGGTCGAGAATATTTCGCTTATTGCAAGCAGTATTATGAGCAAGAAGCTGGCTTCTGGTGCTGATGCGATTGTTCTTGATGTCAAGACTGGAAGCGGCGCATTTATGAAAAATGAGGATGATGCTGTAAGTCTTGCTAAGGAGATGGTTCGTATTGGAAAGGGGGCTGGAAGAAATGTAACAGCACTTATTACTGATATGGACCAGCCATTAGGATATGCAGTCGGCAATGCACTTGAAGTTGTCGAGGCTATCAATACTTTAAAAGGTGAAGGACCAGAGGATTTAACTAATCTTGTCCTTAATCTTGGAACATACATGGTGCTTGCTGCAAGGGATGATCTTGATAAGGAAACTGTGAGAAAAGAACTTGAGAGGGTAATCAGTGACGGAAGCGCATTGGACAAGATGGCAGAGTTCGTTAAAGCCCAGGGTGGAGACCCTGACGCAGTATATAACACAGATAAGTTAAAGGTATCTGATACAATAACAGAGGTGTGTGCAGATAGCGATGGATACGTCCAGTCAATCCAGTCTGAGCTTATTGGAAAAGCCTCAATGATTCTTGGGGGCGGAAGGGCAGCCAAGGACGATGTGATTGATTTATCAGTTGGAGTTGTGCTTTCTAAGAAAATAGGCGACAAAGTCAACAAAGGTGATGTGATTGCAAGGATTTACTGTGATAATGCAGACAAGACTAAAGAAGCAGAAACAATGATTAAGGATGCGTATACATTTTCACAGAAGTATGTCGAAAAAAATGTACTTATTAAGGGAATAGTTGGTTAATAGTTGTAAATAATTGGATTTTGTGATATTATAAACACCAAACGGGGCTTAAGCCCTAGGTTTGTGAATTGAAAAGGAGAGTTACGATGGAAGTAAGACAGGGTGCTAACGCAAGAGATGTAAAGGGTTATGATACAGAAAGACTGAGAAATGATTTTCTTATCCAGAATCTTTTCCCAGCTGATGATTTCAAGCTTGTTTACAGCCAGATTGATCGTATTATCGTAGGCGGATGTATGCCAGTTAATAAGGAACTTACACTTGAGGCAGGTTCTGAGCTTAAGGCAGCATATTTCCTTGAGAGACGTGAGATGGGTATCTTTAATGTAGGTGGCAACGGTTCAGTTATCGTTGATGGTACTGAATATAAGTTTAAATATAGAGATGGTCTTTATATTGGTATGGGTTCTAAGGAGATTAAGTTCAAGAGCGAGGATTCTTCTAAGCCAGCTAAGTTCTACTTTAACTCAACACCAGCACATAAGACATATCCTACAGTATTCATTGATCCAGAAAAGGATATCAAGGATGAGTTCAAGCTTCAGCTTGGTTCAGTAGAAGGATGCAATAAGCGTCTTAACAGAAAGTATATTTTACCAGGTCAGGTTGAGACATGCCAGTTAGAGATGGGCATCACAACTCTTGAGCCAGGAAGCGTATGGAATACAATGCCATGTCATACACATGACAGACGAATGGAAGTTTATTTCTATTTTGAGATTCCAGAAGAAGATATCGTTGTTCACTACATGGGTGAGCCAACAGAGACTCGTCATATCATCATGAGAAGCGAAGAAGCAGTTATTTCACCAAGCTGGTCAATTCATTCAGCATCAGCTACACATGCATATGCATTTATCTGGGGAATGGCTGGAGAAAACCAGGATTTCGATGATATGGACTGGGTAGACATGAAGGATTTAAAGTAATCCGTCAGTACATATTTTACTAAGGAATGTAACCTTTAGAGGGTTTCATTTATAAATAATAAGAGAAAAGGAGATTTAAAATGTCAGTTAATTTTTCACTTGAAGGTAAGATTGCATTTGTAACTGGTGCATCATATGGTATCGGCTTCGCTATCGCTAGTGGCATGGCTAAGGCTGGTGCAAAAATCGTTTTCAACGATATTAAGCAGGAATTAGTAGATAAGGGATTAGCAGCTTACAAGGAAGCTGGTATCGATGCTCACGGATATGTTTGCGACGTTACTAACGAAGAAGCTGTTAACGCTACTGTAGAGAAGATCACAAAGGAAGTTGGACCAATCGATATCCTCGTAAACAACGCTGGTATCATTAAGAGAATTCCTATGTGCGAGATGACAGCTGCTGAGTTCAGACAGGTTATCGACGTAGATCTTAACGCACCTTTCATCGTATCAAAGGCAGTAATTCCTTCAATGATCGAAAGAGGACATGGTAAGATCATCAACATCTGCTCAATGATGTCAGAATTAGGCCGTGAGACAGTATCAGCTTACGCTGCTGCTAAGGGTGGTCTTAAGATGCTTACAAGAAATATTTGTTCTGAGTATGGTAAGTACAATATCCAGTGTAATGGTATTGGACCTGGTTACATCGAGACACCTCAGACAGCTCCATTAAGAGAGAGACAGCCAGATGGATCAAGACATCCATTCGACTCATTCATCGTTGCAAAGACACCAGCAGAGAGATGGTTAAAGCCAGAAGAATTAGCTGGTCCAGCTGTATTCCTTGCTTCAGAAGCATCAGATGCAGTTAACGGACACATCCTCTATGTAGATGGTGGTATCCTTGCATACATCGGCAAGCAGCCACAGTAATCGCGGACATAGATTAGCGGTGCAGATAACAATAAAGGGCTTGAGACAAGTTTACTTGTCTCAAGTCCTTTTTGTTATCTATAGCGCATGGAATGCGCGTACAACTTGGTTGAAAACCAAGTTGTGCTACACCGCGGACTACAAGCGCAGTGCGCGAATGATAGAAGAACCAGAGTGCAAGTTTACTTGTAACTCTGGTTCTTTTGTTATTCGCATAGAGCGCGACAGCGCGTGTGGACTGACCGCAGGTCAGGACACGGCACTGCGCAGTAGTGGGACGCATCTCCACCGTCCACCAATTCCCAGCTGCAAGAGCGAAGCGAGTTGCAGCGTCCGTTCCGGCACAGAGGAATTCTATTGTATCTTATAGGCATATGTCCATCTAATCTGATATTAATCATCAAAAATCGCCCTAAATCCATCAAAAAATACCTATAAAGTACATCAAAAAATATAATTTATAGGAAAAGATTCATTTATATGTGTAGAACATGCTTAAATTATTTATAAACAACATATTTAGTAATCAGCCTGATAAACAACCTGAAACATTTATAAAACAAAACTTGTAATTATGCTAATCAATGATAAAATCAAGTAAAAGGGGGATATGCACATGTCAATATTTAAAAAGAACACAACCAAGAAAGAGATAGAAACATCATTCAATGAAATCCAGATTAATCTTGAGAATAATTATAAGGATTTAGCAATTAAGGCGTTCAAAGAATCATCAGAGCTTGTTGAACGGTATCATAATGAGTCTTTGATTGATGAGAAAGCGTATGGTAAATATAAAGGACAGCTTGATGTATTTGCAAAGAGAATGGAAGGGTACAGTCACAGACTGAATGTGAAATATTAAAAAGTATTGAAAAAATAACAATATATTGTCAAGATATAGATATGCATGTTATATTAAATATGTAGATACAACCATAACCTGACTTGTGAATGGAGGGGTACTATGAAAAAAGTATTTTTAATTGGGGTTACATTGATGTGTTTTGCTGCTATGGCAGGTTGTAAGACAAAGCCGCCAAAGGTTGCACATCCATATGTGCAGGAGTATGTGGCTGGCAGAGAGCATGGTAATGTAAAAGTACAGGATTTTCTTGATCATGGAGAAGAATTTGCAATTGGGGCAGATGAAAGCGGCAAAGCGGTATTTAAAGATCCGCAGAAAGCATTTGAAGCGTTAGTAAGGAATTATTCAGATGGTATTAATCTGATTAGGGATGAGTACAAACTCGGACCGATTACTCCAAGAAATTTTTATGATTACATGACATATGGCTATCAGGTTAATACAGGCTCTGAAGAAAGTAAGGAGCAGGCGGCTTTTGTGACTCAGGTTTTAGATATATATGAGAATAGTTATGATTTTGATAAATAGAATATGTTTTAATATAATAACCGCACCGCGTTTCACGGTGCGGTTATTCATTAATCCACAACCCTTACAGTACTAATTACAGGCTGTTTACTCTTATCTGTAATCACACCATTCTGGTTAGTGTCAGTGCAGTCATTACATATCTTATCGACAATATCCATTCCGCTTGTGACAGTACCGAAAGCTGCATACTGTCCGTCAAGGCTTGGAGTATCCTTCTGCATAATGAAAAACTGGGAACTAGCAGAATTATAAGCAGAAGAACGTGCCATAGAAATAGTTCCTCTGACATGGCTTATATTATTTGTGATCCCATTCTTGCTGAATTCACCTTTGATGGTTTCAGAAGAACCACCAGTTCCGTCACCTTTAGGGTCACCGCCCTGAATCATAAAACCGTCAATTACACGATGGAAAGTAAGACCGTTATAAAATCCGGAATTAGCAAGATTAATAAAATTAGTAACAGTAATTGGGGCAGTATCTGCATCTAGTTCTACCTCAATCGTTCCGTAATTGTTTACTTCAATGGCAACATGGTGCTTGCCGGATAACTGAGTGTTTCCATCAGAAGCTGATGAATTATCAGAATTCTGTCTGCCACAGGCAGTCAGGCTGAATAAAAGGCATAACAAAATTATGCTTAATAAATGTTTTTTCTTCATTTTAAAATATTCCTTTCTAGAATTAGTGAATCAAGTATAACATTATCAGGCGGTATGTTAAACATCTAATGTGTATATAAACAATTAAAATGTATATAAATTTGACTATCAAAATTTCTATACATGTGATACAATTATCAAAGATTTCACAATATATGAGGGGAGATTAATTTAATGAAACTTGAGGTAAAAAATCTTACCAAGTCATTTGGTGAGAAAGAAGTCCTTCACGGTATTTCATTTGATGTGGAAGGCGGCAAGGCACTAGGTCTTCTTGGACGTAATGGTGCAGGAAAGACTACAACTATAAGAATTATTATGGATGTATTTCATGCCAATTCAGGAGAAATATTTCTTGATGGTAAAAAATTTAATCCAAAGGAGCATCTTATAGGATATCTGCCGGAAGAGAGAGGATTATATCCTAAGAAAAAAGTATCGGAACAGCTTGTATATCTTGGCAGATTAAGAGGTCTGTCTAAGGCTGAAGCTAAGAAGAATACTGATAAATGGCTTAAAAGACTGCAGGTATCACAGTATACAGATGTGAAGTTAGAGACACTCAGCAAAGGTAACCAGCAGAAGGTCCAGCTTGCATCAACACTTGTCTGTGAGCCTGAGATTGTTATATTAGATGAGCCATTCAGCGGACTTGATCCGGTTAATTCCAAGATATTACAGGATGTTGTAACAGAATTGATAGAAGAGGGAAGAATAGTTATATTCTCAAGTCATCAGATGAGCTATGTGGAGGAGTTCTGTGAGGACATAGCAATAATTAATAATGGTGAGATTGCATTATCAGGTAATATTGCAGATATTAAGGCTGAATATGGAAAGAATCAGCTTATAATATCGGCTGTTGGAATGGAAGCAGAAGAACTGTCAGAAAAGTTAAAGACCAGCTGCGCAGATACATTATCTGTAACCGGAATACATAAAGATGGTGTTATAGTAAAGAATATTCATGAGCTTTCTGGAAATGCACTTATTAAAGAAGTTATGAATGCGGATGTAGAGATAGCATCATTTGACAGTTACAGACCATCACTTAATGATATATTTGTAAAAGCTGTAGGGGGTGACAGATAATGAAGAAGTTCGGAGTAATATTCCAGTATGAGATTATGAATTATATTAAGAATAAAAGCTTTATGATTTCTACAATTGTTATAGCTGTTCTTGCTGCAGTGATACTGTTTCTTCCAAGTGTATTTGATATGTCAGGAATTCTTGGAATTAATAAAGATGATACTGATGATACCGCTGATAATACGGAGATTACTGATGTTATCGTAATCTGTGATGAAAAAGACATATTTGCGGGAACGGGAATTGTAGAAGGTGTATTAAATGATGTGAAGATCGAAAATGTTTCGTCAAGAGATGCACTTGTAGATAAGATTGAAAATGATGAAAATGTCATTGCTGGTTTTGTTGTAAAGAATGCAACAGATTTTGAATATGTCGTCAATAATAGTGATATGTTTGATGATATGACGCAGAGATTTACATATGCAATGCAGCTGCTAAGCCAGTATAACTATTGTAAGGAGAATAATCTGGATATGGCAGAGATTGAAAATGCTTTTAATCCGGTTATCAATTCCGAGACAACTGTACTTGGAAAAGACATGATGAGTAATTACTGGTATTGTTATGCACTTATAATTATTGTGTTCATGGTTATCATTCTGTATGGAGTAATGGTAGCAACTTCTGTAACACAGGAGAAATCAAACAGAACAATAGAGCTTCTTGTAACCAGTGCTGATACTAACAGCCTTTTCTTTGGAAAGGTACTGGCAGGTACATCTGCAGCACTTTTACAGGTTGGAATTATATTTGCAGTAATACTTGGAAGCTATAAGATTAACAGAGATTCATGGGGTGGATTATTTGATAAAATATTTAATATTCCTTCAGATGTGCTTATAACATTTGCATTCTTCGGACTTGGAGGACTGCTGTTCTATGTATTCATATATGGTGCAATGGGAGCACTTGTGTCTAAGACAGAGGATATTAACAAAAGTGCCGGAAGTGTACAGTTTGTTATTATGATTGTATATTTTATAGGATTATCCCAGCTTAATAATGTAGATGGAATTCTTATGAAGGTTCTTTCATTCCTGCCGATAAGCTCATACAGTGCGATGTTTGCAAGAGTGGCACTTGGAAATGTGAGTTTTGCTGAGATAGCGGTATCATTTGTTATTCTTATTGTAAGCACAATAGCAGTTGGTATATTAGGCTCTAAGATATACAGAATGGGAACGTTAAGATATGGCAATCCAATTACATTAAGAAATGCATTTAAGAATCTTAAGCATGAATAAAAAGAGGGCGGCAAACCTGTAATGGTAAGCCGCCTTTAATAATGCGTTATTATAATTTAACTGTTTCGCCGCCTTTTACTTCAACAATAGTACTATTATTTACTGAAAGCCATACTGACTTAACAGAAGGGTTATGAACATATTCGTTATCAGCAAAGAACTCAAGTCTGTCAAACAATTCGTTGTATTCAACGATATCAGAATTGGTTGCATACCAGATATCATCACGGTTTGCAATCATTTCACAGAATTCCTCAATGATTTCCCAATTATTGTTTCTTTCAAATTCAAAGCTGTGTCCCCAGACATACATCATGTAAAGATACTGCTTTTTAGTAAGTGCCATGAACTTCTTGCCAAAATCAACAAGGTTATGATTGTGATGACAGGTTGGAACCCAGCGCATATAGTCTTCAGGCATAGAGAAACCGTTCTCATCTCCTATAAGAATAGGACCATCGGCATTAGCAGCATAGGCTTCTGCAGCTTTAGTTGCAGAATATTTATCATTAGTAACTCTTGCATATTTAATGCCGACTGATTTAGCAATATCAACTATACGGTTGTCGCAAGAGCCGTTAGGATATGCGAGACCATATATTGGACGTTTAAATATTTTTTCAAGATTATCCTTATCATCGAGAATTTCTCTAAGGGCATTATAATCATTAAGCCTGATCATTGTAGGATGTGTAAATGTATGGACAGCAATATCATGTCCTTTATAAAGCTCAGGCCATTCCTCCTGAGGAATTCTTATGGCAGGGTCAATAATACCTGTATTAAGGTTAAAGGTTGCTTTAAGATTAAACTTGTTAAAAAGCTTTACAAGATGTCTGTCCTCAATTTTACCATCGTCATAACTGAAAGTAAGAACTTTGAATTTGCCGCCTGGGAATACTTTATATACTTTGTTCATAGTTGTTGTCTCCATATTATATAACTAGTTTAAAATCAACGTTCATATTATATAACACAATTATTTTTATGTCATTCTTTTTTTATAATTAATTATAATTAATTAGAATGATTAAAATGTTTATTGAAATATTTTACGGATTATGTCGAGTGCATGAATTTTTCTGGGAATACTCTGCTTTGCTTTCAGGTTAATACTGCGGGCAGGTTCGTCATTTACATATATATTAATTGTTCCATATATCTGTGATGAATTGACAGGAGCGTAAAGTGTTTCAGGAATATCTATCTGAATGTTTACAGAATCGTCATCACAGGCAAGAAACTCAACAGCACTGTCAGGAATAAGTTCACAGAAATCATATTTTCCTTTAGATACAGGAATGTAAAATGTGTACTCACAATTAAAATATTTCTGTCTGTTGTATTTTTTACCCAGTGCAATCAGATAATTTGCGTCATTCCATTTATAATTCTTATTAGGAGGCCAGCCGCACGCAAGTAGGGCAATACACAGTGTACGGTCATTGTCCTTGTAGGCGCATACATAGCAGTAACCAGCCTTGTTGGTAAAGCCGGTTTTGCCTGAGATTACGCCATTTTCAGGATTTAACAGCCTGTTTTTATTATTAAGCTGATAAGTATGCTTTCCTGTTGTGTCTGAAAATGTCTTGGAAACAGTCTGGGTTATGCGTAAGAATTCATCATTATTAATACAATATGCCATAGTTTTTGCAAGGTCATATGCTGTTGTATGATGAAAACTATAGTTATCCTCGGCATCAAGACCGTTAGGTGTTATGTAATATGTGTCAGATAAGAGAATATCATCCGCTTTTTCATTCATAAGGTCGGTAAATATATGTACAAGTATTTCACTTTGTTCATGATTAATTTCAGAAAGAAATGAAGAGTCATAATTGTAATTGCTGATAAATGGAGTTTCAGACCTTAAAGCGGGATTTTTACACAGCAGGTAATAAGCTGCATTTTCAGCAATTATTACAGCTGAATCATTATGTGATTCAAGCATAAGTGAGTAGTATAGGTCGTTAATTATGAATTGCTCACCGGTTACGGCATTAAGCTGAACATCTGGCATGGAAGCTGCGTAGGCGGAAGCTGTTGCAATAAAATTCTTGTCACAGTTTTCCAAAGCAATAATAAGCGTCATGATTTTAGTTGTGCTTGCCATGCTTACAGCCGTTGTTTCGTTGCTGCCAGAAAGTATCCTGCCTGAATCAGCATCAATAAGAACAGAGTATTTTGAATAAAGTCCTGCTGCCTGAGTTGTTATAGGACAGAATATGCAACAAACCAACAACGATAATACGAGTATAATTAATAAAAAGTTTTTAAATGATTTCATAGAAATTTAATAAAATGTCTTTCTATGATTATATTAAAATGCTTTGAATTTATGAGTGTTATAAGGTATTATTATTATATATAGAATAAGATGTGATTTAATACAACCTTGAATAAATAAGGAGGAGTTATGGCATATATAGAATTTAACAATGTAAAGAAAATATACAAAATGGGCGATGTCAAGATAAGGGCATTGAATGGAGTGGATTTTACGATTGATAAAGGAGAATTTGCTGTTGTATTAGGACCTAGTGGAGCAGGAAAGAGTACTATTCTTAACATTCTTGGAGGAATGGATACATGTACTACCGGGGAAATAACTGTAGATGGAAAAAGAATTGACAAGTATAGTTCAAGACAGCTTACAGCATACAGAAGATATGATATCGGATTCGTATTCCAGTTCTATAATCTTGTACAGAATCTTACTGTCAAAGAAAATGTTGAGCTGGCAACGCAGATATGCAAAGAACCGCTTGATATTGTTAAGACAATAGAAGCTGTGGGATTATCTGACAGAATGGGGAATTTTCCGTCTCAGTTATCAGGTGGTGAACAGCAGAGAGTTGCCATTGCAAGAGCACTTGCAAAGAATCCTAAGATGCTTTTATGCGATGAACCTACAGGTGCGCTTGATATTAATACAGGAAAAACCATTCTTAAGCTTTTAAGTGATATGTGTAAGAAGAATGGAATTACTGTTGTTGTTATAACACATAACCAGGCAATTTCAGCAATGGGCGACAAGGTCATCAAGGTTAAGAATGGTATTGTTGACAGTGTTGTTATTAATGACAATCCTGTTTCAGTAGACGAGATAGACTGGTAATACTATGGAGGCTTGTACAATATGGGAAAATCAGTATGGAAAGATCTCTTTCGTGAGATTAAGAGAACATTTGGAAGATTTATAGCTATATTTGCAATTGTTGCTATTGGAGTAGCATTTTTTGCAGGAGTAACAGCATCTTCTAATGATATGAAGAATTCAACTGATCACTATTATGATGATTATAATATGAGTGATTTAAGACTTTTATCATCAATTGGTTTTAATGAAGATGATATTAAAGCTATAAGAGCAGTGGATGGTGTTAAAGGAGTGTATCCTGCATATTCACAGGATGCAGTTATCAGGAAAGACAGCATAGAGACCGCTGTACATATAATGTCAGTTCCTGACAATACAGACAGGGATAATGAGGATTACATTAACCAGTTACGAATAAAGGAAGGACGGCTTCCTGAAAAGAGCGGTGAATGTGTTGTAAGATATGAAGATACCAAGGACAACTTTTCTATAGGAGATACAATTAAGCTTTCATCCGGAACACAGGATGATATTAATAATAGTCTTAAAGATTCAGAGTATACAGTTGTAGGAACAGTATACACACCTTATTATGTTTCGTATGACCTTGGAACTACTAATGTTGGAAGCGGCAGGATTAATTATCTTATGTATATTACGGAAGATGAATTCATGTCCGATTATTTCAATGAAGTGTTTGCGACAGTTGATGGAGCAAAGGAACTGGATACATATGGAACTGAATATAAAAATCTCGTTAAAGAAACAGCTGACAGAATAGATAATATTTCACAGAGCAGAATTGATGTAAGAAAAGATGATATACAAGATGTATATGATGATGCACTGAATGAAGCAAGAGAAGCTGCAAAAGCGGCTATATACGACCATGTTGTAGAATCACTTACAGAACAATACAGTAATTATTTTGTCGGAATGGATGTTTCTGCTATTATTGAGCCATATATCCAGCCAGCATATGAGAAGGCACTTGCTGATTATGATTTTAGCAGCATTGAGACGCAGGCTAAGGAAGATTTTGAATCTAAATATGGTGACAGCGATGACTGGAAATGGTATGAGCTTACAAGACAGGAACAGTATTCTTTTAAAGATTATGAATCCAGTGCAGACAGGATGAAAGCCATTGCCACGGTATTTCCAATATTCTTTATAGTTGTATCTGCCCTTGTCTGTCTTACAACAATGACAAGAATGGTAGCAGAAGAAAGGGGACTTATTGGAACATATAAAGCACTAGGATACAGCAAAAAGGTGATTGCATTCAAATATATAGCATATGCATTAATTGCTTCGGTTACTGGAGGAATAGCAGGCTGTATCATAGGTCTTAAACTGTTTCCGCTTGTAATATATGATTCATGGAATATAATATACCAGCTTCCGTCAATAGTGTATGACAGCCACATTCTTCTTTCAATTATAGCCATTACAAGCATGGTTTTAGTAACAGTTATAGCAGCTCTTTTTTCATGCTATAGTGAGTTAGAAGAGGTCCCATCAGAGCTTATGCGTCCAAAAGCACCTAAGAGTGGTAAGAAAATCCTTCTTGAGCATATTACATTTATATGGAAACATATGTCATTCACCATGAAGGTTACTATGCGTAATCTGTTCCTGTATAAGAAAAGATTTCTTATGACTGTTGTAGGAATTGCAGGTTGTACGGCACTTATGACAGCAGGCTTTGGTATTAAGAACAGTATTGAATGTCTTATCAATAACCAGTACGGTGAGCTTATACATTATGACAGTGTTGCCACATTTACAGATGGAATTACACAGGAGGACATGGATACTCTTGAAAGTGACCTGGCAGCAGACGTACACATTGATGATTTTCTATTAAATTGTGGTTATTCTGATGATGTTAAGAGCAGTGAAGATACAGAGACAGCAGAATATGTCATAGTTGATGATAAGAATGCATTTGAAGATTATGTGACATTAAGAACAAGAAGAAAGCATAATGATGTGGCTCTTGGAGATTCAGGCGTTGTTATCACTGAAAAGCTCTCTAAAGATTTAGGAGTAAAGAAAGGTGATAAGATTACAGTAACATCATCCGCTGGAAAGCAGTCAGAGGCTGTTGTATCCGGCATTACAGAAATGTATGTTAATCATTATGTATATATAAGTACGGAGTATTACAATGAACTTTTTGGAAATGTTCCAGATAACAACAGGGTGCTTATAAAGATTAACGGAGATGTAAGCGAAACTGAAAGTTATATGGGAGATGAGTATCTTACAAGAGATTATATTAGGGGTGTGAGCTTCCTTAATGCCAATGTCACACGATTTGAGAATATGATACAGTCGCTTGATCTGGTAACATGGGTGCTTATAATATCAGCAGGACTGCTTGCATTTGTTGTATTATATAACCTTACTAATGTTAATATTTCGGAGAGAAGAAGAGAGATTGCAACTATTAAGGTCCTTGGCTTCTTTGACCCAGAGGTAGGCATGTATGTGTACCGTGAGAATATATTTCTTACACTAATTGGTGGTGTGTTCGGACTATTATTAGGAAGACTTCTTCATATATACATAATGCTTACTGTTGAGATGGATGCAGTAATGTTTGGATATGCTATTAAACCGACAACATATATATATTCATATCTTATTACACTGATTTTCTCAGTTGTAGTTAATCTGGCCATGTATGGAAAGTTAAAGAAGCTTCCTATGGTCGAATCTTTAAAGTCAGTAGAATAAAACGGACAGCCCTTTCATATATTGTGAAAAACAATAGTGAAGGGGCTTTTTTTGTATGACGAATCACTCTATAAAATCCTCCCGGATGAATTAATTAAAGACATTGGAATATATGCAGGATTTCAGCATGTCAGGGAAATCCGTCTGCGTACAGGAAGACTGCCTGCTGCCATATGTGATAATGGCGAACATATGGGAACCAGACTTGTAGATGAACATACGATAACAAGAATACTGTCAATAGCAACTAATTATTCATCTTATGCATATGAATCCTGCATGGCAAATGGATTTCTGACAATCAAAGGCGGACACAGAATAGGACTTGGCGGACAGGTTATATGGGAGAATGGTAAGGTAAAGAATTTCTCTCATGTGACATTCATGTGTATAAGAATTGCTAAACAGATGAAGGGCTGCGCTGATAATATAATGGATGAGCTTTTAAAAGACGGGTTAAAGCATACCATTATAATATCACTGCCGGGTTTTGGAAAAACAACACTGCTTAGAGACATTATAAGACAGTTATCTGATATATATAGAAAAAATGTAGCTTTAATTGATGAACGATGTGAAATAGCGGCCTGTGTCAACGGAGTTCCATGTAATGATATTGGCTGCAGGACAGATGTTTTAGATGGCTGCAATAAACTTACAGGAGTATATATGGCTGTTCGCTCGCTTAGTCCTCAGGTTGTAGCAATGGATGAGATTGGCGGTGAAGATGATATTAAAGCTGTAAAATACTGCATTAAAAGTGGCTGCGCTGTAATAGGAACTGCACATGGAAGCGGTATATATGATACAGATGAAAGACTTGCAGGTCTTTTCGGAAAAAATGGATTTAAGAGAGCTGTAATATTGGAAAAATGTGGGGAGGCAGGAAAATGTCTGGATATATAGGCGGGATATTAATACTTTCAGGCTGTTTTATGTATGGCCTTTCATACAGCCAGAGATTAAAAAACAGAATAACAATATTAAAAGACATGGTAAGAATGCTTTCCGTCATGAATAATCATATAGGATATTCACTTATAGATATGACGCAGATATTTGAACGTCTTGGAGATTTTGATATGTGTTCATATGTCAGGAATTTCACCGGATACATATACGAGGCATTGAATAAATCGGACATTGACACATTTGCATTGATATGGAATGAGGCTGCTGATAAAGCATTTGCAGGAATACTTAGTAAAAGACAACTGGAGATTATAAAAGAGGCAGGCTCTATAAGCACATTTATTGACAAGGACAGTCAGTTAAAACACATACAATCTGTTGTGTGTGAACTTAATGAGGAACTTGATGTGGTTAAGACTAATGCAGCAGGAAAGATGAAGGCTTATATCGTTACAGGAATATCAGCAGGACTTATACTTGTGATTGTACTTATATGAATCGGAGGTGAAGTATGGAGGTAAGCATAATATTCAAAATTGCAGCGGTAGGCATAGTTGTTTCAATACTTAACCAGATATTAAAGCATAATGGAAGAGATGACCAGGCAGCGCTTACTGCACTGGCAGGGCTTCTTATTGTCATATACTGGATATTACCTTATATACTTGAATTGTTTACTACCATGAAAAAGCTTTTTGAATTGTGATAGGGGGGTGGTACATATTAATGTGTTGTCGCTTTCGGTGTGTGCAGTTACAGGTGTGATTCTTGCTCTGGTTTTGAAAAGTACAGGCTCCTCAATGGGAACTTTTGTGTCTGTTGTTCTGTGTGTAGGAACAGCAATGCTTGTATTTAACGGGCTTATATCCGTGTACACAAGAATCAATATGTTTACTGCCGGTATTAATCAGGAATATATAAAGCTGATAGTCAAAGTCATAGGTATATCGTATGTAACAGAAATATCATCAAATATATGTAAAGAAAATGGATTTGCAGCACTTGCGTCAGCTATGGAAATATACGCCAGGATTTCTGTTGCGGGCTTATGTATACCGGTTATAGTAACACTTTTTGAAATGGTTTCAGAGGGGATTGTCTGACTAAGAAAATAATTGCCTTTATGATAGCGTTTCTGGCGGCGATCATCATACAGAAAACATATATATATGCACAGGATGAGGATACAGTTAATTATGATTCACTGACAGATGAAGCTGATTATAGTGAAATAGACAGTACGCTTGATGATTATGGCTGGAAGGGGGCATCTTTTAAAGAACTTGTCAGGTCGGTTGCCAGTTCGGATACGGATATAGGCTTTAACTTTACCGGAATAGTTACCGAGGCAATTATTTCTAACAGAACAGTTCTGATACAGATATTACTTTTATCTATATGCGCAATGTTTCTTACTGTGCTTGATAAAAATGCATCTGATTCAGCGATGCTTTTTATATCATTCATTCTTATGACGCTGATAGTTGCGGTGTTTATTAATGCAGCAAGGACAGGCTATGAATGTGTTCAGATGTCGGTTGATATATACAAGGCACTCTGCCCGGTGTTTTTTCCGGCAGTTGCATATTCGTGTGGGGCATCAAGTGCTGCAGCATATTATGAGATAATTCTTTTTCTTATGTACATAGTTAATGTCCTTGTGAAAAATGTTCTTATGAGATGCAATTATGTATATATGATATTAGGCATGTTTGATACATTCAGTGAAAAAGATAAGTTCAACAAAATGTGCCAGCTTATAACAAAGATTATAAAATTGTCAGTAAAAGGAATGCTTATGTTTTTTCTGGGACTTAACGGAATAAAAAGTCTTATACTTCCATTAAGCGATTCACTTAAAATGTCCGTTTTATTCAAAGCTGTTTCTATGATTCCTGGCATTGGAAACAGTGCACAGACTGTATCTAAGACAATTGCAGGGTCTGCTGTGCTTGTCAAGAATTCTATTGGTGTGGCTGCGGTTATTGTTATGGCTGTAATAATAGGAATTCCTCTTCTTAAGCTTGTTGTCATGGCATTGTTATATCAGATTCTTGGAGCAGTATTAGAACCTGTGGCAGACAGCCGTATAGTCAAAGCTGTTCTTGTTCTGTCAGGAAGTCTTGAAAATATGATATATATGATTGCTGTCACAGTTGTTCTTATGTGCCTAACAATGGCAATTATATGCTTTGCAACTAATATTAATCTATATGTTTAAATGTGGTAATGTGCAATGACAGGTCTTATTAACTGGTTTAAAACAATATTTATTCTTGAAATTACAGGAGAGATTGCATTAAAGCTTGTGCCACCAAAGTATAAGGAATTCATAGCATTTGTAATGAAACTGATACTTGTAATGGCGATAATAATTCCGCTGCTTAATATTAAGAATGCAGATATAAGTGAGATTACGGATGGTATAAGTAATGGATTTAAAACATATTCTAAGGAGAACGATAATGTCTCACAGGCTTTATATAATACTTCGGACAAGAATATGGCTGAAAAAATTATAAGCGCAGATATTAATAGCATGGCAGCTTCTTACGGTCTGGAAGCTGTTTCTGTAAAATGCAGTTTCACATCGGACATGATGGCGGTCAGTATGATAAATGTATATGTTAAAGAAAACAGCATTGCAGGCAATGACAATATTGGCAGATTAAGAACAGATATAGCTGACAGGTATGAAATATCTGTAGAACAGATAGATATCAGGGAGGCAGGCGGAAGTGGATAATGGTGGTAAAAATGAAGCATTTTTTATAGGATTACTGAATAAAACAAGGAAAGACAAAATATTTATAGTAATACTGGCAGGGATACTTATGATGGTGATTGCAATGCCAACTAAAAGTTCATCTGCAAAAAGTTATACAGTAAGTCCTGTGATATCCTCTGGTTCAGATGATTATGAAAAAAATCTGGGGGAAGAATTACAACAGATGTTAGAGAATACAGATGGAGTAGGGAAAGTAAAAGTTCTTGTAAAAACAACAGACTCAAAAGAGGTTACCGGTGTATTAGTAGTGTGTGAGGGAGGTGATGATAAAAATCTGGTTGCTTATATCACGGATGCGATAAATGGCCTTTTAGGTGTTCCTGTACATAAAATTAAAGTGATGAAAATGTCGGAATAATTTTTTTGGAGGCAGTTTTGAAAAGAGTAAAAAAGAATCATATTATAATTACGGCACTTGCTATAATGATAGCTGCTGCCGGGTATATTAATTATGCGGGTGACCTTGATAATATAATTAAAGTTAAAGATAAAGAAAAGGCGGCTGCGGTTGTAGCTGACAATGTGTCAACAGATAGTAATGAGGCTGAGGCTGCTGACACAGATTTTACAGATGAGCCGGGAACTGTTATACTTACATCAGCAGGAGTTAAGTCAGAGGCTGTTGCAGCTGCTAAGTTAAACAGGGAACAGGTCAGAGCTTCAAGTATAGAGAATCTGAAAAGCATAGCTGATGATGCAGGTATTGCAGAGGATGCTAAGAAAGCAGCAGTTGAACAGCTTGCAAAGCTTGAGAACAATGCTGATAAAGAAACGGCAATAGAACTATTGTTATCAGCTAAAGGCTTTGATTCATCAGTAGTTACAGTATCTGATACCAATGTGGATGCTGTTATTAACGTATCAGAGCTTTCAGATACAGATAAAGCACAGATTGAAGATATAATTAAAAGAAAAACTGGCTTTGCTGCGGATAAGATAACAATAAATATTTGCAATAATTAGTGTTTATGTTATAATCTTTTTAACTTTGAGTTAAATATGAATATATGGAGGACGGTTATGACAAAAGAGTTTGAAGATAGAGGTACAACTTATTCTATACATGAGAATGTTAATATTGGCGAAGTTAAGGTGGCTGATGAAGTTGTAGCTATTATTGCTGGTCTTGCTGCTACAGAGGTTGAAGGTGTTGACAGCCTTGGCGGTAATATCACTAATGAAATCGTAAGCAAGCTTGGAATGAAGAATCTTTCTAAGGGTGTTAAGGTAACAGTTGAAGAGTCAAGTGTCCTTGTAGATATAACACTTAATCTTAAGTATGGAACACAGATACCAGCTGTTTCAGCTAAGGTTCAGGATAAGGTTAAGTCTGCAATAGAGACAATGACAGGACTTTCAGTTACAGAGGTCAACATTAAGGTTGCCAGTGTTAATGTAGAAAATTAAATTCAGGAGTTAAAAGATGACAAGATCTACAATGAGGGAGCATATTTTTAAGTTATTATTCAGAGCTCCTTTTATCGATAACAAAGATGAGTATGAAGAGCAGATTAATCTGTATTTTGCAGATGCAGATATGGTAGATGCTTCACATCTTAAGGAAGAAGAATATAATTACATCAAGGATAAGACATTAGCAATAGCAGAGCTTATACCAGAGCTTGATGAGAAAATCGATTCTGTATCAGAGGGCTGGCCAACAAGCCGTCTTGGAAAGACAGAGCTTTCTATTATGAGACTTGCTGTGTATGAGATGCTTTATGATGAGGATATTCCTACTAATGTAGCACTCAATGAAGCTGTTGAGCTTGCCAAGAAGTATGGCTCGGCTGACAGCACAGCAGCTTTTGTTAATGGTGTATTAGGTAAGTTAATTAAAGAGTAATGCAGTTTTTTGCATGTAAAGTGAGGATATATGGCTGGAGTATATACTGTAAAGCAGGTGAATTCCTATATTAAGAATATGTTTAAGCAGGATTTTCTGCTTAACTCGGTTTCTATTAAGGGGGAGATATCTAATTGCAAGTATCATACCTCCGGTCATATTTATTTTACTTTAAAGGATGCTGATGCGGCACTTTCTGTCATTATGTTTGCAAGCCAGGCAGCAAAGCTTAGCTTAAAATTAAAGGATGGAATGTCTGTTGTTGTATCAGGAAGAGTAGATGTATTTGACGCTGCCGGTAAATACCAGCTGTATGCCAATACAGTACAGCAGGAAGGCATTGGCGAACTGTATCAGAAGTATGAACAGCTTAAGCAGTATTATGAAGATATGGGCTACTTTGCTAAAGAGTATAAAAGACCACTTCCTGCATTTACCAGGAAATTAGGTGTTGTAACATCCAAGACAGGTGCGGCAGTACAGGATATTATGAATATTTCCAGAAGACGTAATCCTTATATACATATAGTATTGTATCCTGCATATGTTCAGGGAGAACATGCAAAGCAGTCAGTTGTAAATGGTATTGCGAAACTTGATAAGCTGGGACTTGACTGTATTATAGTCGGACGAGGCGGCGGTTCAATAGAAGATTTATGGGCTTTTAATGAACCGGAAGTTGTTGAGGCTGTATTTAATGCTTCAACACCAATAATATCAGCGGTAGGTCATGAAACAGATTTTACACTTACGGATTTTGTGGCTGATATGAGAGCACCTACACCTTCAGCAGCGGCAGAACTTGCAGTTACAGAGGTGGCTGCTGTCGAGAATAAGATATATGAATATGAAAGACGCTTAAAGCAGATGATGATGTATTCATTGACTGCGAAAAGAGATTATCTGGAAAGATTAAAGTTACAGATGGAGTATCTTAATCCTGTAAACCAGATATATGATAAAAGACAGCGGCTTATGAATATTGAAGATAAACTGAACATGTTAATAAAAAGATGTGTGGCTGATAATAGAAACAGACTTCGTCTGTATGCTTCAAGGCTTGAAGGACTCAGTCCTTTAAAAAAGCTTGATATGGGCTATGGATATATAGAGGATTCCCAGAATGACAGAATTATATCTGTAAGTCAGGTATCACCGGAGGACGAAATTACGGTTTATCTTAAAGACGGAAGCATCAGATCTAAGGTTATTGAGGTAGGGGAAGCATGGCAAAAACATTAGAACAGTCATTTGAAAGACTTGAAGAGATAATTGCACAGATGGAAAAATCAGATACAACCCTTGATGCATCATTTAAAATGTATCAGGAGGGGATGAAGCTTGTTGAAAGCTGTAATAACCAGCTTGACAAGGTTGAGAAACAGATCATAGTTTTGAATGATGATGGAGAACAGGACGATGAGTGATTTTAAGAAGGAATTAGAACAGGAAGTAGTTTTTATTAATGATATAATATTAAGATATCTTCCTGAGGAAACAGGACTTGATAAGAAGATAAGAGAATCCATGAATTACAGTGTTAATGCAGGCGGCAAGAGAGTAAGGCCGATGCTTATGCTTGAAGTATATAAACTTTGTGGCGGCAATGACTGTCAGGTTGTCTATCCGTTTATGGCAGCACTGGAATGTATTCATTCATACTCACTTGTGCATGATGATCTTCCTGCAATGGATAATGATGATTACAGAAGAGGAAGACTTACAACACATAAGGTATTCGGAGAAGATTTTGGAATACTTGCAGGAGACGGACTTCTTAATCTTGCTTATGAGATTATGGCTGATGCGCTTGTATCAGGTGAAGGTGATATAGAAGCAAAAGCCAAAGCAATGGAGGTTATTGCAAGAAAAGCAGGAATAAAAGGCATGGTAGGCGGACAGGCTGTTGATGTAGAACTTACAGGCAGGACTTTATCAGAAGAACAGCTTGATTTTATATTCAGATTAAAAACAGGTGCACTGATTGAAGCAGCATTTCTTGCCGGAGCATATCTTGCAGGTTGTGATGATGAGACTACTGACAAGTTATGCAGGGCAGCATCACTTATAGGATTTGCATTCCAGATAAGAGACGATATCCTTGATGTTACAAGTTCTTTAGAAGAACTTGGAAAGCCTGTATTTTCAGATGAAAAGAACAATAAAACAACATATGTTACTTTATATGGAATGGAAAAAGCTGAGGCAGATGTAGAGTCTATGTCTGATGAGGCTTTAGATATAATTAAAAGTGTTGGAAAGAATGAATTCTTAGAGGAGCTTGTTCTTAACCTTATACACAGAAACAAATAAAGCAGGTGCATTATGATTCTTGAAAAGATAAATAAACCGAATGATATTAAACAATTATCTCCAATTGAATATAATCAGCTTGCGGATGAAATCCGTGGATTTCTTATAGAAAAGATTAGTAAGACAGGTGGACATCTGGCATCTAATCTTGGTGTGGTTGAACTTACAATGGCACTTCATCTGGCATTTAATCTGCCGCAGGACAAGCTTATATGGGATGTTGGACACCAGTCATATACCCATAAGATTCTTACAGGAAGAAAGAACCAGTTTGACCAGTTAAGAAAATTTGGCGGAATGAGCGGATTTCCTAAGAGAAATGAAAGTCATTTTGATGCATTTGACACAGGACACAGTTCGACTTCAATATCGGCAGGACTTGGGCTTGTCAAGGCAAGAGATTTAAAAAATGAGCATTACAGTGTTGTCTCTGTTATAGGAGATGGTGCGCTTACTGGCGGAATGGCTTATGAGGCACTTAATAATGCATCTTCTCTTAAAACTAATTTTATCATTGTACTTAACGATAATACCATGTCGATTGCTAAGAATGTCGGCGGAGTTCCACATATGCTTAGTGACATTAGATCATCAGATTCTTATTATGATCTTAAGGAAAATGTGGCTAATACACTCTATAAATTTCCTGGTGGTGACCATATTGTAGAAAGAATCAAGAAAACCAAGAGTAATCTTAAGCAGATGATACTTCCAGGGCAGATGTTTGAAAGCATGGGAATATCTTATCTTGGTCCGGTTAATGGACATGATATTGAAAAACTGATTAAAGTGTTTCATGTTGCCAAACGAATTAACGGTGCAGTTATCATTCATGTTGTAACACATAAAGGCCATGGATATAAGCCAGCAGAACGTAATCCTGCCAAGTTTCATGGAATAGGACCTTTTGATATTGCCACAGGAAAGGAACTTAAGGCTTCTGACAAACCAACATATTCTGATGTATTTTCAGAGAAAATATGCCAGCTTGCCAAGAAAGATAAGTCTATAGTAGCAGTTACAGCAGCTATGCCAGATGGAACAGGACTTAATAAGTTTTCAAAGTGGTTTCCTGACAGATTTTTTGATGTTGGAATTGCAGAAGAACATGCAGTCACATTCTCGGCAGGAATGGCAGCAGGCGGATTAAAACCTGTGTTTGCGGTATATTCTTCATTTTTGCAGAGAGCCTATGACCAGATTCTTCACGATGTATGTATTCAGCATCTTCATGTAGTATTTGCAATAGACAGGGCAGGACTTGTAGGAAGTGACGGAGAGACACATCAGGGCATATTTGACCTTTCATTTCTTACTTCCATACCGAATATGACGGTTATGGCACCTAAGAATGGTAAGGAACTTGAGGCAATGCTTGAATTTGCACTGCTTAACTTTAATTCTCCTGTTGCAATCAGGTATCCGAGAGGTCAGGCATATGACGGACTTGAAGATTATAATGCACCTATCCGGTACAGAAAAGCAGAGATGATTATTGAAGAGTCTGACATTGCACTTGTTGCAGCAGGTAATATGCTTATTACGGCACTGGCAGTCAGAGATAAGCTTAAAGAAAAGGGATATAATATAACTGTTGTCAATGAGCGTTTTATTAAACCGGTTGATACTGATATGCTGGACAGATTATCAGAGTCTCACAGACTTATAGTTACAATGGAAGAAAATGTTTTGTCAGGCGGCTTTGGAGAAGCAGTCTGTCAATATTATGATGATACATGTAATGATATTGATGTGCTTAATATTGCACTTCCTGATGATTATGTTGAGCATGGTAATGTTGATATATTGCGCCGTGAATCAGGTGTAGATAAAGACAGCGTTGTTGAAAAGATACTTAACAGATGGGCAAATGTTTTGAATAAGGATAAAGATAATGAGTAAAGAAAGATTAGATGTTTTATTGGTTAACAGAGGTCTTGCTACATCAAGAGAGAAGGCTAAGGCTATTATCATGTCTGGAAATGTATATGTTGACGGACAGAAGGAAGACAAGGCAGGCCAGTCATTTCCTGATACTGCTGTAATTGAGGTTCGTGGAACAACTCTTAAATATGTAAGTCGCGGCGGACTTAAGCTTGAAAAGGCAATGCAGAATTTTGATGTGACGCTTGAAGGTAAAATCTGTATGGATGTTGGTTCTTCAACTGGCGGATTTACTGATTGCATGCTTCAGAATGGTGCAGTTAAGGTATATGCTGTAGATGTAGGACACGGCCAGCTTGACTGGAAGTTACGCAATGACGAGAGGGTTGTATGCATGGAGAAAACTAATATCCGTTATGTTACACCTGATGATGTTGCTGACAGAATACAGTTTTCAAGCATAGATGTATCGTTTATTTCACTTACAAAGGTACTTACTCCTGTAAGAAACCTTCTCACTGATGACGGACAGATTGTATGCCTTATCAAGCCACAGTTTGAGGCTGGAAGAGAAAAGGTAGGAAAGCATGGTGTTGTAAGAGATAAGGATGTTCATATCGAGGTAATCAACAAGGTTATTGATTATGCAATGTCAATAGGATTTGATATTCTTAACCTTGAATTCAGCCCAGTAAAAGGTCCGGAAGGGAATATTGAGTATTTACTGCATTTGCAGAAGATTGCAGAACCACAGGTAAAAGAAATTCCTTTTGTTGTAGAAAATGTAGTTGAAAAAGCTCACGAAGTATTGTAATATATATTTAATTCTTTTCGTATACTAAATGAGGTTCGGTATGAAATATTTTTATATTGTTACTAACAGGTTTAAAGATCCTGATGGTGTTAATACAAGGAAAATTGCACAGTTTCTGCGTTCCAAGGGCGCTGAATGTGTGTGCCAGATAGAACAGGAAGAAGCATTTAATACTACAGGTTCATATAGTGATGTGAGACTTGTTCCTGATAATACTGAATGTGTTATTGTTCTAGGTGGTGATGGAACGCTTATTCAGGCATCAAGGGAATTGTCAGAGAAGGCTATTCCATTCATAGGTGTTAATATTGGAACGCTCGGCTATCTTACAGATACAGATATGTCAAGGTTTGAGGAGACATTAGAGTGTCTTCTTAAAGATGATTATGAGATTGACAGCCGTATGATGCTTGATGGGCACATATACCGTGATGGAGAGCGTATTTTTTCAGATATGGCTCTTAATGATGTTGTAATCAACAGAAATGGTGCATTGAGAATTATTGATTTTGATATATATGTCAATGGTGAGTATCTTAATACATATTCGGCTGATGGCGTTATTGTTTCAACTGCAACGGGTTCGACAGCGTACAGTCTGTCAGCGGGTGGCCCGATAATCCAGCCAACAGCCAGACTTATTATGGTGACTCCTATATGTCCACATTCTCTTAATCAGAGAAGCATTATATTTGCTGCTGATGATGAGATAATGATTGAGATGAAGGATAATAAGAGTTCTTCAGGAAGAAAGACAGGCTCTCTTAAGAATGACAGTGCAAGAGTTGCTACATTTGACGGAGAAAGCTTCTGCGAGCTTGTGACAGGGGACAGAATTGTTATTACGCAGTCAGAGCGTATATCAAGGCTTGTCAAGACAAGCAGGATATCTTTCTTAGAGAGAATAAGGAATAAAATGTAGTTGGGGAAAAGTATGAAAACAGACAGACATAAAAAGATATTGGAATTAATTGACAGATACGAAATTGGGACGCAGGAGGAACTTGCGAAGATTCTTAATGATGAGGGGTATAATGTGACGCAGGCGACTGTTTCGAGGGATATCAGGGAACTGAATCTTTCCAAGGTTTCTGTAGATGGCAAAAGGACAAGATATGCAACACTGACGAAGGATAAACCTGTAGCAAGTGATAAGTTTTTAAGAGTTCTTAAAGAAGGTTTTGTATCAATGGATATGGCACAGAATATTCTTGTGATTAAGACAGCACCCGGCATGGCAATGGCAGTATGCGCGGCAATTGATGCTCTTGACTGGAATGAAATTGTCGGCTCTATTGCTGGTGATGATACTATTATGTGTGCCGTAAGAACGGTTAATGATACATTGCTTGTTATGAACAAGATTAAGAAGCTTATTAAGAAAACTGAGTAGACAGGATTGAAAGGCAGGGTATGTTAGTTAATTTACATGTTAAGAATCTTGCATTGATAGAAGAAGAAAATATTGATTTTGAGGAAGGGCTTAATATACTTTCAGGTGAAACAGGCGCCGGAAAATCTATAATATTAGGTTCTATTAATGCTGCACTGGGAAGCAAGACATCGCCGGATTTTATAAGGTCAGGGTGTGAATATGGGCTTTCAGAGATAACATTTGCAATACCGGAAGATAAGGTTGAACGGATTAAAGAACTTGGCGTTATATCATGCGAGGATGGGGAACTTGTTATATCAAGGAAAATTATGGCAAACCGTTCACAGATTAAGGTAAACGGACAGTCATTTACATCGGCACAGACAAGACTTCTTGCACATGAGCTGATAGACATTCATGGTCAGCATGATAACCAGCTTCTTATGGATGAGAGTAATCATCTGTCTGTAATTGACGAATATGATGATACTGTTCGTCCTTTGCTTGATGAGTATAAACAATTTTACAGAGAATATACTAAATGTAAAAAAGAATATGAAAGTCTTTCTGGTGATGATGAATCAAGAATTAAAGAAATGGCATTTCTTCAATATGAAATCAATGAACTTGAATCAGCAGCTTTAAAACCTGGAGAAGACGAGCAGGTGGAAACAGATTACCGCCGTATGAGCAATTTTCAGAAGATTGCTGGCAATCTGTCAGAAGTTTCCATGCTTTTATCAGAAGGTGACAGTAATCTTAGTGATATGGCAGGTTCAGCTTTAAAGAATATGATTGCTGCAAGCGAATATGACGAGAGCCTGTCAGAAAACTGCGATATTCTTTCTGATATCGAAAACCTTATATCAGATGTTGCACATAATCTTTCAGCATATATGGAAGATTTTACATTTGACCAGTCAGAGTTTAATGCGTTGGAGGAAAGGTTGGATTTAATTAATTCTCTTAAAATGAAGTATGGCAATTCAATTGAAAATATATTATCAGCACTTGAAGAAAAGAAGCAGAAGTTATCTGAATATGAGAATTATGATGAAGTAGTTGCCAAAAGAAAAGCAGAGTATGACTTAGCTTTTAAGCAGTTAAAGAAATCTGCCGAAAAGCTTGGGGCTCACAGAAGAAAGACAGCACTTCAGTTTGCAGAGGATATAAAGAATGCGTTAAGGCAGCTTAATTTCTTAGATGTAAGGTTTGAGGTTTGTTTTTCAGAAAAAGAGCCGGATCAGGCAGGAACTGATGATGTCAGATTTATGATATCAACTAATCCGGGTGAAGAT
>ERZ1034713.231-NODE-231-length-36075-cov-62.376541_pt1 | contig 36075 bp, 26 predicted proteins | sample MGYA00520692_ERZ1034713 | MGnify/ENA primary metagenome ERZ1034713 (study PRJEB33766, sample SAMN09781717) | gut metagenome | biome: gut microbiome | host: Homo sapiens | place: Madagascar | study: EMG produced TPA metagenomics assembly of the PRJNA485056 data... | reverse complement strand
TTAGGTAACGGTCTGCAAAACCGTGTAGAGCGGTTCGACTCCGCTAGACACCTCGCAAAAAGGAAATCCTTTAAAAGGGTTTCCTTTTTTGTTTTCCATATCTTCCCTACCGAATCCCATTCACAGTAGTTATTAAATAAATGTAGTATTGATGGGGAAAAACTAAAGAAAAACAGAGCAAATTGAAGAAAAAAGCATTTTTTTAAAAAATAGTTTAGAAATTATTTTTTTAAACCAAATATTTTTGCTACCTTTGCAAACGTTATCCTGAATACAATCTTTTTACCTTAAAGAAGACTAATACCTATTGAATGTAGAGCAGTTGTCTGAGAAGATAGCTGCTCTTTATTTTTTATATTCCCCCTATTTTTCCAATAACTTACTTTTTTCCTTTCAATTCATACAATATCGCCCGCTATCCTGCGTTCTAATATATATGAAGAAAATAGAAATCATAGAACTTCCCAAGATATATGATCCTCGCGGCTGTCTTACCGTCGCTGAGGAAAGCAGCCATATCCCCTTCGAAATAAAAAAGGTGGAATGGACGCATATCGGCATCATTCATTCTGATGCCCCTATGGAACTTGAACCTTGTTCTATGATGCTGATTGCACTGGCAGGTGAAATCACCATACAGATTATGGAAGAAGGAACCATCAGGCTCACCCGTCCTAATCAGGCTCTGATTCTGGGGGAAACTTGTAAAAGCAGCATAATTGATAGCACCAAGCATTCCCTGCTTCTTACTATTCATCAAAAATAAAGGAAATGGAAACAGAAAACGAGAAGAAAACCATCAAATATCTTGACCTGAAGGGCATCAATGCCCCATACGAAGAAGAGATCAAAAAGGAAATCAACCAGGTAGTAAGTAGCGGATGGTACTTACAGGGAAGATGCATGAAGCAGTTTGAGAAGAATTATGCCACTTTCATCGGCACCGAGTACTGCATATCATGCGGTAACGGACTGGATGCTCTCAAACTGATTCTGATGGGAGAAATGGCTATTGGCAAGCTCCATCAGGGTGATGAGATCCTGGTGCCAGCCAACACCTATATCGCCACCATTCTTTCCATCACGAGTGTGGGGCTGGTTCCTATCCTCGTAGAACCCAACCCAGAGACACTGCAAATCGACGAGAACCTCATAGAGAGCAACATCTCCTATAAAACCAGGGGCATCATGCTGGTACATCTCTACGGCAAGTTATCCTGGACGGAAAGAATCCAGGAGATCTGCAAGGAGAACGATCTGCTGATATTCGAAGACAACGCACAGGCTTTCGGATGCGGATACGTCAACAGCTCTGCACGAGAGGCTATCAGAAGAAAGCTGAATCAAGAAGACGAGAATATCACCTATCAAAATCAGATAGACGAAAATATCACCTATCAGGACCAGATAGATATCATCAGTAATTACGCCATCCAGAAAAGCATCTGCCACACGGGTGCTCTAGGAGATGCCGGCGCCCACAGTTTCTACCCAAGCAAGAACCTGGGAGCATTGGGCGACGCAGGAGCCGTGACAACCGATGATGAAGAGTTGGCTGAGGCTATCCGAGCCCTCCATGATTATGGAAGAACCAGCAGATTTGATTTTGAATATCAGGGTATCAACTCCAGAATGGATGAGATCCAGGCAGCAGTGCTCAATGTAAAGCTGAGACATCCCCACGATGAGCATATCGCCAGATGCAGGAAGGCGATGCTCTATATGGATCATCTACACCCAGACATCGTGGAACGCTGCATTCCGAAGAGATTACTGGAAGATCCATTCAGCAATGTACTCCATATCTTCCCTTTCATGACCGAAGAAAGGTTGAGGCTGAGGGAGTTTCTGATGGATGAATCTGTAGAAACTGCGATACACTACCCTATTCCACCCAATGAGCAACTGGGATATCCTGAGCTTCGACATTATCAACTGCCGATTACCCAGAATATCGCCTGCCAGGAACTGAGCCTTCCCTGCAACTCTACGATGAGAGACGAGGAAATCATCCGGGTAGCACAGCTCATCAACGATTATTTCTTGCGACGCAATCTGCGGTAGAAGTCTTGCAGACGACCAGGCGCAACGCCCTTCTTCTGCAAGGCTTCCAGTTCGCGATAGGCATCCAACTTTCTGTTGAGCATAATGAGGAGATCGATGCGGTTGATGCGGTAATCTGCATTATCCTCATCGAGGGAAATTGCCTTGGCGTAATCATACTCGGCAAGTTCCAGTTGACCACGCTCCTTCTCCATACCGCCACGTGCTGCATAAGCCGTTGCACTATCCGGATATTGTTCTATCAGATTGTTGATGCCATCATACGCCTCGGTATAATGCTTGTCCTTCTCATTCAGCAACGCCAGACCGAGCTGAGCCTGGAAGTTACCAGGCACCAGAACCAGGAGGTTCTGATAATCGAGACGGGCAAAGTTATAGCGCAGAAGCTTTTCGTTAACAAATGCACGATAGAAGAGACCTGCGATATTGGTATTGTTGAGGAACAACACCTTATCCAGGTCATCCTTGGCATAACTCCACTGTTCCAGCTGGATATTCCACGCAGCCTTCTTCAGACGCAGATCGATGCTGTCAGGATGATAGGCAAGCACACTCGTAGCTGCCGCCAGGGAATCGCGCAGCGCCTTGTTCTGAGCCTTAGAATCGCGCAATGCTACATCATCAACCTTGGAATCAGCCGTCAAATTGTTTTGCTGAGCAAACAGAGGTGTAGCCAGCAAACAACCTATATATAATATGATACTTTTCTTTTTCATGCTGCAAAAATACAAATAGTTATGCAATCAACCAAAAAAGGAAAGATAAAAGATGTTTAGAATTTTCAAAATAAAATAAACAGAAGCAAAACTCCTTGTTTTTCCGGGTTTTAGCGATACGAAATTTATCCTTAAGGAAAAAAATAATTTCCCTTAAGGGAAAATATATATAGCCTTAAGGAAAAATATTCTTTCCCTTAAGGCTATTCAAATCATAATTCTATCTTGTAAGAATACTTCTAAAAATCAATCTAGATTAAGCATTCTTGATCCAGTTAACGATCCACTCGCCAACCTCTGTTGTGCCATAGTGAGCACCACCCTCTACCTGAATCTCAGGAGTGCGGACATTGGCATCGAGAGAAGCATCTACAGCCTTACGAATCAAGGCACCCTCCTCGTTCAAACCGAAGTGCTCCAGCAACATAGCTGCAGAAAGAATCTGAGCTACAGGGTTAGCCAGGTTCTTGCCTGCTGCCTGTGGCCATGAACCGTGAACAGGCTCGAACAAAGGTGTGTGCTCACCGAGAGAGCTAGATGGCTGCAAGCCCATAGAACCGGTGATGCAAGAAGTCTCATCGGTAAGGATATCGCCGAAGGTGTTCTCTGTAACGATGACATCGAAGAAGGTAGGCTCTGTCAACACGCGCATAGAAGCATTGTCGATGAACATATAGTCGGTGTTAACCTCAGGATACTGTGGCTCCATCTCCTTGGCAATCTGACGCCAGAGACGAGAAGATGCCAATACGTTTGCCTTATCTACTACAGTCAAGTGCTTGTTGCGCTTCATGGCAAACTCGAAAGCTACCTTCAGGATGCGCTCAATCTCAGGACGGGTATAGATATCTGTATCGTATGCCTTATCGTTATCCTGATACTTCTCACCGAAATACATACCACCAGTCAACTCGCGGATGACCACGAAGTCAGCTCCCTTCAAGAGCTCATCCTTCAATGGTGACTTGTGGAGCAGGCAATCGAATGTAGCCACTGGGCGGACATTGGCGAAGAGACCCAACTTCTTACGCATAGCGAGCAAGCCCTGCTCAGGACGAACCTTGGCTGTAGGGTTGTTGTCGAAACGTGGGTCACCAACGGCTGCGAAGAGCACTGCGTCAGCATCCATACAAGTCTTGAAGGTCTCCTCTGGGAATGGATCACCTACCTCGTCAATAGCGTGAGCACCGCAGATAGCCTCATTGTAAGTAAACTCGTGGTTGAACTTCTCTGCAATGGCCTGCATAACTGCTACGCCCTGCTTCATAATCTCTGGTCCGATACCATCACCGGCGAGAACTGCAATGTTTAATTTCATCTTATTTATAGTTTAAACGTTTTTATTCCTTTATTCCATATCTAAATTTCGAGGCGATGTCGGCTGTTCATCGCTCTTATCTGCCTCATACATATTGAGCATCTTGAGCGTTGCCTTGATAGCTGCCTCCGTCTGGTCGGCATCCAAGCCTCGGGTACGCCAGATGCGGTCACCTTCACGCCAGGTAATGACGGTCTGGACAAGTGCATCGGTACGGCCACCAGGTGGAATGGTTACCTGATAGTTGTCGAGCGTAGGGAAGGTTTTGCCGAGCTTCACCTTATAGATGTTGCGAAGCGCCTTGACGAAGGCATCATACTGACCATCACCTGAGCTACGGTCTTCATACTCCTTACCCTCTATTTCTACCTTCACGCTGGCGATAGGCTTCAAACCATAGGAGGTAGACACCATGTAACTGACCAGTTTTACCTTATCCTCAGGTGTGCTATGCTTCAGCACATCGCTGACGATGTATGGCAGGTCGTCCTGGGTTACCAACTCCTTGCGGTCGCCGAGTTCGGTAATACGCTTGGTCACAGCCTTGGTCTGCTCAGGCGTCAACTCCAATCCCAGTTCGTTGAGGTTCTGGATGATGTTAGCCTTGCCGGAGTTCTTGCCCAGTGCATACTCACGATGTCTGCCGAAACGCTCAGGTACCAGGTCGTTGCAATAAAGCTTGTCCTTGTTGTCGCCATCGGCATGTACGCCAGCCACCTGGGTGAAGACATTGTCTCCAACAACAGGTGTATTCGGAGCCACGGCGATGCCGCTATATCCTTCAACCAATCGGGAAATATCGTTCAGACGGTCTTCCTTGATATTGGTCTTTGCCTCGAACATATCCTTCAGAATCACCTGAACGCTCGCCAATGGTGCATTGCCGCAGCGTTCGCCCAAACCATTCACGGTAACGTGAAGACCCTTGGCGCCACTCAATACGGCTGCCAGCGAGTTGCTCACCGCCAAATCGTAGTCGTTGTGGGCATGGAAGTCAAAGTGAGAGTTCGGATAACGGCGAACCATCAGGCGCATGTACTCCACACACTGCAATGGGTTCAGGATACCCAAAGTATCAGGAAGCAGGAAGCGCTTGATAGGCAGCTTCACCAGCTCGTCCATCATCATGAAGAGATAGTCACGGCTGTCGCGCATACCACTCGACCAGTCCTCCAGATAGAGATTTACGGTGAAATTCTTGCTCAAAGCATAGTCGATGGTCTGCTTGATGTGAGCGAGATGCTCCTCAGGCGACATCTTGAGCTGCTGGGTGCAGTGCTTATAGCTACCCTTCGCCAAGAGGTTGATGACATGACCGCCGCATTCGGCAATCCAATCCACGCTCTTGTTGTTATCCACGAATCCCAATACCTCAACGGAATCCAGTTTACCTATGGTCTTGGCATAACGGCAAATACGAGCGACAGCATCCTTTTCGCCTTCCGACACACGTGCTGAAGCCACCTCAATGCGATCAACATTGATGTCGTGCAACAGCATTCTTGCTATCATCAACTTCTCGTGAGGAAGGAAACTGACACCATTGGTCTGCTCGCCGTCGCGCAGCGTGCAGTCCATGATCTCAATCTCCTTGATGCGGGAATTATCTCTCTTTGCGTTAACGTTCATAATTACTTGATTACTTGTTTTTAGCTTCCCAAGCCTCTACCTTGTCACGGTTCTGAACGAGGAAATCCACATCGTCCAAACCATTCTCCAGACAGTGCTTCTTGTAGCCATTGATTTCGAAGTGCTCGCTCTTGCCTGTAGCAAGATTGGTAACAGTCTGGTTAGGAAGATCTACCTTTACCTCTGTCTTGTGATCCTTGTCGATGCTCTCGAAGAGTTCCTTCAGGAATTCCTCGCTTACCACTACTGGCAACACGAGGTTGTTCAACTCGTTGTTCTTGTGGATATCAGCGAAGAAAGAGCTGATGACTACACGGAAGCCTGCGCCTGCGATGGCCCAGGCAGCGTGCTCACGGGAAGAACCTGAACCGAAGTTCTTGCCAGCTACGAGGATGACGCCACTGTAAGAAGGGTCATTCATCACAAAGTCTGGCTTTGGAGTTCCGTCGGCATTGTAGCGCCAGTCGCGGAAGAGGTTGTCGCCCATACCCTCTTTATCGATAGCCTTGAGGAAACGGGCTGGTATAATCTGATCTGTATCTACATTCTCCAATGGAAGAGGAATGCAGCTTGATGTAATTACATTGAATTTCTGTTTCATAACTGTACTTATCAATTGTACACTATTAATTGTACATTATTAATTAAAAATTACATAAACTCTCTTGGGTCGGTAATCTTACCAGTGATAGCGGCAGCTGCTGCTACGTATGGGCTGGCAAGGATAGTGCGGGAACCAGGTCCCTGACGACCCTCGAAGTTACGGTTGGATGTACTTACGGAGTACTTGCCTGCAGGAATCTTATCATCGTTCATTGCCAGGCAGGCAGAACATCCTGGCTGACGGATTTCGAAGCCGGCAGCCTCAACGATCTTATCAATTCCCTCTTCACGTATTTGTTTATCAACCAACCAAGAACCTGGTACAAGCCAAGCAGTTACACCCTCTGTCTTCTTTTTACCTTTAACCAATGAAGCGAAAGCACGGAAGTCTTCAATACGACCGTTGGTACATGCGCCCAGGAATACATAATCGACAGGATGACCCTCGAGTTTCTCGCCTGGCTGGAAGCCCATGTAGTTGAGGCTCTTCTTGAAACCAGCCTGCTCTTCCTCAGGAATCTCATCGAGCGTTGGGATGCTTTCGGTGATGCCGATACCCATACCTGGGTTGGTACCGTAGGTGATGCGTGGTTCGATATCCTTTGCCTCGAAAGTCAACTCCTTGTCGAATACAGCGTCATCGCCACTCTTCAAGGTCTTCCAGTAAGCCACAGCCTTGTCCCACTCTTCACCCTTAGGTGCATATTCACGGCCCTTGATGTACTCGAATGTGGTCTCATCAGGAGCTACGAAGCCACCACGGGCACCCATCTCGATAGAGAGGTTGCAGAGGGTGAGACGACCTTCCATTGACATATCCTTCACTACATCGCCACTGTACTCAACGAAGTAACCGGTGGCACCCGAAGTAGTGAGCTGGCTCATCAGATAAAGAGCTACATCCTTGGCGGTAACGCCCTTGCCGAGCTTGCCGTTGATGCTGATGCGCATAGACTTTGGCTTGCTCTGGAGAATACATTGTGAAGCCATCACCATCTCGACCTCAGAAGTACCGATACCGAAGGCTACGGCACCCATAGCGCCATGGGTAGAAGTATGAGAGTCGCCGCAAACGATGGTCATACCTGGAAGCGAAAGACCCTTCTCAGGACCAACCACGTGGATGATACCATTGTCCTTGGTGTTCATAGCAAAGTGAGTTACGCCGAAATCAGCGGTGTTCTTTGCCAAAGTATCTACCTGCTTCTTTGAGATAGGATCCTCGATTGGCTTATCCTGATCGTGGGTTGGAGTATTGTGGTCAGGCATACAGAAAATCTGGTCTGGACGGAACATCTTGAGTCCGCGTGCTCGCATACCAGCGAATGCCTGAGGTGATGTTACTTCGTGACAGTAGAGACGGTCGATGTAAAGCTGTGTAGGACCATCTTCTACAATCTGGACAACGTGCTTGTCCCAAATCTTGTCGAATAATGTATTCATAATATCCTGTTTGTTATATATTTATCTGAATTATACTTTATCTTACCTTGAACTTGTTGATACAGTCGATGTAAGCCTCAACAGAAGCTGTCACGATATCGGTATCTGCGCCGAAGCCATAATATACATGACCATCGTACTCCACCTGCATGTGAACCTTACCCACATCGTCTGAACCCTTGTCAATCGCCTGGATGGTGAACTCCTTGAGGTTCATCTCCTTGGTGATGACCTTCTTGAGGGCACGGATGGCAGCATCTACCGGACCATTACCTGATGAAGCTGCCTCGAACTTCTGACCTGCGATGTTCAAGCCGATGCTTGCCACGCTCTTCACACCCTTGCCGGTAGTTACCTGCAACCAGTCGAGCTGTACGCCATGCTTATCGGCAGAATCTGCACCAGCGAGCACCAGTACATCCTCGTCGGTAACTTCCTTCTTCTTATCAGCCAACTGGAGGAACTTCTTGTAGATTTTGTCGAGCTTCTCCTCGTCCTCGATGTTCACGCCGTTTACGTGGAGGCGATACTTCAAGGCAGCACGACCCGAGCGGGCTGTCAAAACAATAGCGTTATCATCCAAGCCCACATCCTTAGGATCGATGATTTCGTAAGTCTGAACGTTCTTCAGCACGCCATCCTGATGGATACCGGAAGAATGAGCGAAGGCATTACGGCCCACAATCGCCTTGTTAGGCTGAACAGGCATGTTCATCAGGCTGCTCACCATGCGAGACATCGGAACAATCTTGGTGGTATTGATATTGGTATCAATATTGATATTCTTGTGGCACTTCAGAATCATGGCGATTTCCTCGAGCGATGTATTACCAGCACGCTCGCCGATACCATTCATGGTCACCTCCACCTGGCGGGCGCCATTCAATACACCCTGCAGGGTATTGGCAGTAGCCATACCGAGATCGTTGTGACAGTGGGTAGAGATGCATGCATTCTCGATGCCGTCAACGTGATCCATCAGATACTTGATCTTGGCACCATATTCATCCGGCAAGCAATAGCCGGTAGTGTCAGGAATGTTAACTACGGTAGCACCTGCCTTGATGACAGCCTCTACCACGCGAGCCAGATACTCATTGTCGGTACGACCAGCGTCCTCAGCGTAGAACTCCACATCCTCAACATACTTCTTGGCATACTTGACAGCAGCCACGGCACGCTCGATGATCTCCTCGCGGTTGGAATTGAACTTATATTTGATATGGCTATCGCTGGTACCGATACCCGTATGAATTCTCTTATGCTTAGCATACTGCAACGCCTCGGCAGCACAGTCGATATCCTTTTCCACCGCACGGGTCAGCGCACAGATGGTAGGCCATGTTACAGCCTTGGAAATCTCTACTACGGAATTGAAGTCACCCGGGCTTGAAATAGGGAATCCAGCCTCAATGACATCAACGCCCAACTGCTCCAGTGCCTTAGCTACCTGAATCTTCTCTACGGTATTCAACTGGCATCCTGGAACCTGTTCGCCATCACGAAGGGTTGTGTCGAAAATAAATAATCTGTCACTCATATCTCTTAAATATTTTTATTTCTCTTATTAATTAAAGCTTGTGCCCTTATAGGGGCAACATTGCGCCCTTACTTATGGCAAGGGCGTAAAGAGCTGGGAATTAAAAAAGCCTTTCTCACTCCCATATACGGAAGTGTAGAAAGGCTCAATATATCCAAACCGCTGAACTATACGCACACCTTATCACTTCCGCCTACATGCTGCAGTCGAAGTCGAATAATAATAATGCTTGTAATATTCAACGCTAATGCTCTCATATTTTTCTATTTTTATACGTTATATATTTATCGCTGGCAAAGGTAATCATTTTCTCTGATATACGCAAACAATTTATAACTTTTTTAATAGAAAATCTATCAAATTGCCATTTTCCACCTATTTTTTACCCAAAATCTAGAGAAATGTGCCGTTTTTATGCCAGATTATTCAGAAAAAGAACGTTCTGGTACGAAATTATTCTCTTTTCAACTAGAAAGGTAACGGACCGTCAGGTCCAGTCATCGGCGGAGGTGGAATGGCACCGCTGGCAATCATTCCATCAGAAGCCCCACTGTTCATCTTGGAACCCATGATTTCGCCACCCTCCTGTACTGGAGTATAGGAATCTGTAGGATCCTGGAAGCGGGTGAACTCGCCACGGAAGTTCAGGAGTACATCTCCGGTAGCACCCTTACGGTGCTTGGCAATGATGATCTGCGCCATACCATGAAGATCGTTTCCCTTTTCATCCTGATAGATGTGATAATATTCCGGACGATGAACGAAGAGTACCATATCGGCATCCTGCTCGATGGCTCCGGATTCACGGAGGTCGCTCAACTGAGGTCGCTTTCCTTCGAGACCCTCACGGTTTTCTACGTTACGCGAGAGCTGAGAGAGGGCGAGTACCGGGATATTCAACTCCTTGGCAAGTCCCTTGAGGGAACGGGAGATGGTGGAAACCTCTTCCTGACGGCTACCAAACTTCATACCGTTGGCATTCATCAGCTGGAGGTAGTCAATCATCAACAGCTTCACTCCCTTCTCTCTCACCAGTCGGCGCGCCTTGGTTCTCAACTCGAAGACGGAGAGGCCCGGAGTATCATCTATATAAATAGGTGCACCCGTGAGAGAACGGATCTTCTTGTCCAGTCGCTCCCACTCGCTTGGATCCAACTGACCGTTCAGGATCTTCTTACCCGAAATCTCGCAGACATTCGAGATAAGACGGTTGACCAGCTGAACGTTGTTCATTTCAAGCGAGAAGAATCCGATAGGCACCCCGTGATCTACTGCTACATTCTTGGCGATACTCAGCGCAAAGGAAGTCTTACCCATGGCAGGACGTCCGGCGATGATCACCAGGTCGGAAGGCTGCCATCCGGAAGTCATATCATCCATCTGCTGGTAACCGGTAGGAATACCCGTGAGTCCGCCCTTGTTCTGGGCAGCACGCTGCAGGATATCCACGGCATCCTTGATCACCGGATCAATCTGGGTGTAATCCTGCTTCATATTACCCTGAGAGAGCTGGAAAAGCTCACCCTCGGCATGCTGCATGAGTTCGTCCACATCCACACCCTCATCATACGCCTGGGTCTCGATGTCGCCGGCATAATGGATGAGCTGTCGCTGCAGATATTTCTGCGCCAGGATTCGGGCATGGTACTCGATGTGGGCAGCCGAAGCCACCTGCGAGGAAATCTCCATCAGGTAACCGGCTCCACCCACCTTCTCGATGGCGCCCATCTTGGTGAGTTCATCCGTAACGGTCATGATATCCACGGGGCGCTCCTCCATATTCATGGTCTGAATCGCCTCGTAGATTTTCTGATGTCTCGGATCATAAAAGGTTTCGGGTTTCAGCATCTCGGATACCACCGAAAAAGCATCGGTATCAATCATCAATGCACCCAGAACCACCTTCTCCAACTCCACCGCCTGCGGTTGCAGGTGGGCGTAGTTGGTATCTATCTGTGTCTTGTTATTGTTATTTCTATTCTGATTTATCGGCATACTTCTTTATTTCTTCTTGCGATTTCTGGTGTTCAGCCACTACCTGATTATAGATAATCATCAAATCAGTGTAAGAACATCCATAGTTCTTCAACCATTTATAGTCTTCCTTAAGGGCTTCAAAGAATACATTCTCATCCTTTTCCACATAATAGGCATAAGCCCTGAAGAAAGGTCCCATAGCCTTTTTCGGCTGATGTTCTATCAATGCCAGGAGACCAAGCGAATAGTTGTTGTACGCTTCGGCAGCCTTATCATTCTTCATCATCTTGAAGAAGAGATCCATCGCCTGCATCATCATATTCTTCGTATCCTTACCCTCTTTTTTCATCTTCTCGAAACTACCGAAAAGCTCGTTCGCTTCGGCGAAATATTCATCCAGGCGCTGATGAGCCTTCAGGAAGTTCTCTTCCGCATGTTCGCCACCTATCTTGATAAGCAGCTGTGTGAGCAAGGCTCCCGCCATCTGATTCTCCGGGTGGGTATAATCCAGCTCGTAAGCCAGCGGCATCGCTTCTTCAAATCTGTTGTTCATGACGATGAACTTCAGTTTATCCAGTTTCAACTCGAAGAGTTCCTCTTCCGAGAATGAATCCTTGAACTCCATCAGCTTGTCGAAATTCTCCAGATACTCATCCACCTGGATAAGATTACGATAGCAGATGCCCAGCTGGAGATATACCTGCTTCATGTCAGGCTTTATCTTCAGCATCTTCTTGAAATGATCGACAGCCATGCAGAGACTATGATTGTCTCCCTTCTGCATACATACCCATCCCTTCATGAAGTGCATCTCCAGCGTGTCGCATGGTACACCTTCCAGCATCACTTCAACCAGGTCAGGGAACTCGCGGCGGAAGGAATAGCGGGCTATAGCCATGCGGTACTTATCGAAGAATTCATCCTGGAAAAGAGGACCCGCCAAGACGGCATAGGCTGGTTTGTCATCATCCAGCTCGTCGAGGATATTGAAGATTTCATCCTTCGCTGTATAGAACTTGGAAAAGCGCAGGAGGTTGCGGATGTAGTTGATACGGATACGCTTTGCACGATGCTCTCCAGGCTCTTTAAAAAATTCATTAACAATCTCTTCCTCATCTGCAGGCTCGCTGCCATCTCCCTCATCCTCAGGGTCATCGTAACAGTCAACAATATTCTCCGGTATCTCATTAGGATGAGAGACAATCAGGTTTGCCAGGGAATAGGCATCGGCAGGACATGACCTTGCAGTAGAACAGAAAGCCTTGCAGAACTTTCTCTTCTCATCTACGAATCCGAGAGCCTCGGTTATATGAGGATTCTTCAGATAGAAAGGCATGAACCAATTGTACAGATGAGTAAAGAACTCTGTCTGGTCTCGTAACATCTTAAACTGCGGCAAGAGGATGTCAATACCCTTATCCATCATTTCATCCATAGAGAGCGGGCTATCCATATCCACGTCGAGATTAGGGATTCCATCCTCGTCGGTATTGATATCGACAGAACGGATAGGACTCTCTTCCGAAGTTTCCTCGTCATCCTCAATTCCGAAGATATTTTGCATATCTTCATCAGCCTCCAGCAAATTGGCTACCTTATCTTTCAGGTCGCCGAGGAAACGTTTTGACAGCGATGCCATGATGTCATTGGTATAGTCGATAGACTTCTGCTCACTGAATACAGTCACGGCAAGCATCTTCTGGGCTTTTATGATTTCGGCAAGCAAGTCTGAATCATTCTTGCAATCCTCGGTCAACTGCTCTGCAAAGCTACGGAAGTCAGGCTGCTGTTCGTAGCAGCCGCAATTCGTAGAAACCAGCAGCCATCCCAGGAGGGCACGCACCTTCACCTCATCGTCATCTGCCAGGCGGTAGATATCGTAGAGCAAAGTGAATTTACCCATATCGAAAACGGTGGCGGCAGAGAGCGTGATGGCACTCACCAGAAGCTGAGAGGTCAAGGAATCAACTGTAGGCGAAAGGATGGTGTCTTTGACAACAGCACGTTCCTCATCATTCCAATATCCAGAAGAGACAAATCTGTCGAAAATCTTTTCGCGATACTCTTCCCACTCCTGATACAGACGGGCTGAAGCCTGGTCCTGCTCCTCCTTCGAGAGGTCGTGGTTCAGGAAAAGCATCGCCTCTCGGGAAACGAATTTCTCGAGGGTTGGCTTCACCTCTTTGATATCTATCGCCTCTCCCTGCTTTTTCAAATCCTTGAAAATACCCTGTTCTGAACGGATATCCATCTCGATATCTACCAGAAGCTGGTCAAGCTCAGAAACAGCGCCGAAGACGAACTTCGTTCTAGCCTCGGGTGTCATTTCCGGGATATCAAGCTCCTCTGATGGTTTGACATACTGCTTGAGAATGCCAAGCATATCATCAGGCAACTTCTTGCGCTGCAAGAGGCTCATGTTGGCGAGAACGGTTGTCAGCAAACCATGCATCAGACGACGCATATACTGTTTATGGTTCGGACAGTTTTCAAAAATTGCGACAAGCATTGGCTTGCATTCGGCGAAACGCTGCTGATGAATCAAATCACGCATTTCATCTACCTTCTCCAACAAAAAATCCTGATCCAAAACTTCTTCTTCTGGGTTATTAGACTCTTCTGACAAATTTACTTCTTCTGACATAATTGTAGTTGTTTAATTGTTAATATCTGCCACCTTGAGGTCTCGCTGGCGAGGCTCCATAGCGTGACTGTACTTTAATTTTGGCAGATTGCTAACGGTTTGGGCATCAATACCATAATACTTGGTCAGTAAAGCGGCATAGTGTTGTACGCCATTCTTATTGATGCTATCTACAGCGATGTCGTAAGCTTTCACGAATCTGTCGATTTGATTTTTTCTTCGGGGTTCCGCCTTCAGTTTGCTGCGGAAGGCAATCACTCCCAACTGGAGGTTCTTGTCTCTACTATCCGCCAGTGCCACATGCTTAGCCATTCTTGCCTGTGTGGCGTATGGCTCCGGCATCCAGGCGGCATCCATCTCATTGTTGAGGAGCATGCGCAGGCGGATGTTCAGGTCGTTGATCTGCACGCGATATACGTCATACTTGGTCTTCACGCTGTCGATGACAAGCGTAGAGAGATAATCGGTGGCAGAATGACGGGTCATGGCTATCATCTTGTCTGACAGCTGCTTCAGCTCCGAGATACGCGCCTTGCGGTTGGTGATAAGCTGCCAGTACAGATTGGTAGAGACAGGATAGAAGAGCTGTGTACCCTGCTTCTGCAGGCGGGCAGCTCTCACCAGGTCGGTCACCGTACCCTCTACCCTTTTTCGGGCGATGGCTGTATCGCAGTCCATCTGCGCATTGTAGCGATAGAGATGTACCGTTACTCCCTGCTTCAGGAAGATGCTGTCCTCGTAAGCCAGATAAACCGGAAGGCAATCGAGCGTAGGCATCACACCCACCTTGAGCGAAGCCCGGTCGATGCTGTCGAGTCGGGCCTTCTCCTGTTTGCTCAGTCGCAGTCGCTTCTGCTGTGAATCGCCGCAACTGGCCATTCCCAGCAGAAGTGCTGAAACCAGACATATCATGATTGAAAATTTCTTCATTGTATTTTTACTCTACATTCTTCATCGTATATACTCTGACATAGAGATTTTACTCTTTTTACGCTGTCAGAGCTTACTCCACATAAAGCACGAGTCCCTTCAGGTATTCGCCTTCAGGATGATAGATGTTGATAGGATGATCGGCTGGCTGATGCAACTGGTGCAGGATGCGAACCTTTCTTCCTGCCTGGGCTGCTGCAGTAAACACAGCGTTGCGGAAATTATCCTTGGTAACCACCTGAGAGCAGCTGAAGGTGAAGAGGATTCCACCCTTCTTGATTCTCTGCAATCCCTTTACATTCAGGCGGGTATATCCCTTCAGCGCATTGCGCAGCGCTGCACGGTGCTTGGCAAAGGCTGGAGGATCGAGGATAATGAGATCATACTGCTGGTCGTGCTCATCCAGATACTTGAAGGCATCCTCGCAGAATGCCTCGTGGCGTGGGTCGCCAGGGAAGTTGAGAGCGATGTTCTCATTGGTCAGCTCGATTGCCTTGGCGCTGCTATCCACGGAGTGAACCGCCTTGGCATTACCGCGCATGGCATAGACAGAGAAACCGCCGGTATAGCAGAACATGTTGAGCACGCTCTTGCCCTTGGCGTAATGCTCGAGCAGGGAGCGGTTCTCACGCTGATCTACGAAGAAACCGGTCTTCTGACCGCGCAGCCAGTCGATATGGAACTTCAATCCGTTCTCCACAGCCACGTCATCGGCATCGCCACCCAGTATAAAGCCATTCTCCTGGCGCAGGTCTGCCTTGTATGGCAGGGTGGTCTCGCTCTTGTAGTAGATGTTCTGCAGCTCGTCGCCCATTACCTGCTTCAGCGCCTTGGCAATCTCCATACGGCATACATGCATACCCACACTGTGAGCCTGCATCACGGCAGTAGGACCATAGCAGTCGATAACGAGACCCGGCAGGTTATCTCCCTCGCCATGCACCAGTCGATAGGTGTTGTTGTCTGGATTTCCGGCGATACCTACCGCCAGACGCATCTTGTAAGCCGACTCCAGTCGGGCGCACCAGAATTCGTTGTCGATATCCACATCGCTGAAAGAGAGCACTCTCACGGCGATGGAACCGATCTGATAGTGACCGATGGCGATGAAGTCGCCAGCAGAAGTGAAAACCCTTACGGTTTCACCTTCCTCTATATCATTGTCCATGCGCTGGATAGCGCCGGAGAATATCCATGGATGGAATCTCTTGAGAGATTCTTCTTTTCCTTTCTTTAAATATACGTTCTTATACATTATTATATTATATAGTCTTTTAAGTTCTATCAATTCTCTCTTTTACGAAAAATCGAATACATCAACCTAGAACTCTACCAGCTCGTAATCGTCAGCCTTGCTGAGACGGTTGAACTCCTCGTAGATATGAATGCAGCACCATGCGTCCGTAGCGGCATATCTGCACTGAGCCTCTCTGAGCTCCTGGGATTCCCAGTTGCTGAGTCGCTGTGCCTTGCTGATTTTCTGATGGAAGAGGTTGGCGTAGATTTTCTGCAAGCTCATATCCTTGATGCCGAATTTCTTAGCCACATCCTGCAACTCGATGAAATATCCCGGCTTGAAATCGCATCTGCGATGCAACTGCAAGAGGTCATCATGCCAAGACAATCCCACTTTTGGCACCTTTTTATCCTCCAGGAATCGGATGATGGCTGGTGTCATACCCGTGAGATGCAGGCGGAAGAGATAGCAGGTATCGCGGGTACTCACCTGCAGCAGTGATACCTGGAAGTGCATACCCTTGGAGAAACTTGGTCGTGTCTCCGTATCCACACCCAGAATATCCTGTCCCAGGAGATATTCTACAGCGGCATCTGTATCTTCAGCCTTATCTATCACTATCATATTGCCAGGAAAGAGAATTCGAGGCAGGCTATTGATAGTTTTCTTTTCGAAACTAGTGAAAATTATCTTCATTACTGCTATTTATTCATTACAAGTTGCAAAATTAGCAAAAAATCCCGAAAAAAAGGAGCGTTTCTCAATCTTTTTTGCTAATTTTGCAGTTAAATATTAAAAAGAAATAGAAAAATGGCAAAGAAAAGAACATCAGGCAAAACTAAATCATTTAGCGAAGCCATTGGTTTACAATATATTTTCAACAATACGATTACCGATTTCTTCCTCGGACTCGCCTTGCTCGTAGTTGCTGTCGTCATGATACTGGCGATGATTTCCTTCCTCAGTACGGGCGCTGCCGACCAGAGCTTGCTGGAGAATCTGAAGCCCGGAGAATGGACCAACACCCAGCAGCTGTTCCAGAACTACTGCGGATCCATAGGAGCCATCCTCTCCTATTGGCTGATGGCGGTGAACTTCGGTTTCCCTGCCTTCCTGATCCCCTGCTTCGTGGTGATGGTGGGTTTCCAGCTGATGAATGTCTATCGCGTGAATCTCTGGAAGTGGTTCTTCTGCATGATGGTGGTGATGATCTGGTCATCCATCACCTTCGCCAAGTTCCTTACTCCTATCTTCGGTAGTCTCATCTTCAATCCGGGCGGAAAGCACGGCATGTTTGTGGTCCAGACCTTGGAGAATGTCATCGGTCCTCCGGGACTCACCGCCATCCTTCTCTTCGTGGCGATTGCATTCCTCACCTATATCACCACCGAGACCATCACCATCGTGAGAAAGGCTCTCAATCCTATCGGCTATATATCTAATAAGGTGAAATTCGAGATTACCAACCATAAGGAGAAGCAGGAGGAGGATGATGCCATCGATGAAGCTTACCGGAATGCTGCCCAGGGCGTCGTGGATGACAATGAGGAGGAGATTGACAAGAATTCCAAGACTTCTCAGCCTCAGGAGACATCCCAGAACCAGATGGCAGACCAGAACGAGGAAAGTTCTCTGCAGCAGGAGATGGACAAGGAGCAGAAGGACGGAAATGAGAAGACCACCTCGCCAATCGACCTTGATGCAGCCGCAGCCGATGACAGCCAGCAGGCTGATGCCGATAAGAACGTAGCTGCTCCGAGTCTGATTCAGCAGCAGCGTGAGCTCAGAGCACAGCGCGCAGAAAGAGAGCGCCAGGAGATGGCTGCAGCCGCTGCCGCTTCGGCTCATATCGGAATGGATATCTCTGTGGCTACCGGAGAGGAGAAGGCTACCAGCAACACCGTAAGCAATGCCGAGGTGCTCAATACGCCTATCAATCCGAAGGAGCCGTTCACAAGATACAAGTACCCTACCCTCAACCTGCTGAAGAAATACGACGACCAGGAGGTGTCTATCGACGAAGAGGAGCAGAAGGCCAACAAGAACCGAATCATCGAGGTGCTGGGCAACTTCGGCGTACAGATCAAGACCATCCGTGCCACCGTGGGCCCTACCATCACTCTCTACGAGATTCAGCCTGCCGAGGGTGTGCGCATCTCCAAGATCAAGAACCTGGAGGATGATATCGCCCTGAGCCTCGCGGCACTGGGTATCCGTATCATCGCTCCTATCCCTGGCAAGGGAACCATCGGTATCGAGGTGCCTAATGCCAAGGCGAACATCGTGAGCATGGAGAGCATCCTGAACTCCAAGAAGTTCCAGGAAACCAAGATGGAGCTGCCTATCGCACTGGGCAAGACCATCACCAACGAGGTGTTCATGGTGGATCTGGCGAAGATTCCTCACCTGCTCGTTGCCGGTGCTACCGGTCAGGGTAAGTCTGTTGGTCTGAACGCCATCATCACTTCCCTGCTCTACAAGAAGCATCCTAACGAGCTGAAGCTGGTGCTCATCGACCCTAAGAAGGTGGAGTTCAGCGTATATTCACGCATCACCAACAAGTTTATGGCTGCCGTTCCGGATGAGGAGGAGCCTATCATCACCGATGTAACCAAGGTGGTGAGAACGCTGAACAGCCTCTGCGTGCTGATGGACAGCCGCTACGACCTGCTGAAGAAGGCGGGAGCCAGAAACATCAAGGAGTATAATCAGAAATACGTGAACCACAGACTGAAACTGACTGATGGTCACGAATTCATGCCATACATCGTAGTGATTATCGATGAGTTTGGAGATTTGATCATGACAGCTGGCAAGGAGGTAGAGCTTCCTATCGCCCGCATCGCCCAGCTGGCACGTGCCGTGGGTATCCACATGATCATCGCTACCCAGCGTCCTACCACCAGCATCATCACCGGTAACATCAAGGCGAACTTCCCGGGCCGTATTGCCTTCAAGGTAACTTCGGCCATCGACTCCAAGACCATCCTCGACAGAACGGGAGCCAACCAGCTCATCGGTCGTGGTGATATGCTCTATCTCAACGGCAACGAACCGGTGCGTGTACAGTGCGCCTTCGTAGATACACCAGAGATTGAACGCATCAACGAATACATCTGCAACCAGCCTGGTCCTATCGAGCCAATGGAACTCCCTGAACCAGCCAGCGAAGATGGCGGCGTAGGAGGCAACGGCAGCGTAGATACCCGCAACCTGGATCCATATTTCGAGGAGGCAGCCCATGCCATCGTTCTCTCGCAGCAGGGCAGCACCAGTATGATTCAGCGCCGTTTCAGCATCGGCTACAACCGTGCCGGCAGACTGATGGATCAGCTTGAGGCAGCAGGCATCGTAGGAGCCGCTCAGGGCAGCAAGCCTAGAGAGGTGCTCCTGCAGGATGAGAACCAGCTCAATACATTGCTGATGCAATTGAGGAACTCGTAAGAGAAACGCCCTGAACCAACGGTCACCGGCCGAAGGGAAAGGTAAAGGGCAAAAGACAACATTCGCTCCAAACGCCCTGAAAGGGCAAAAGCTCCTAGCCCAGGGCAACACCCTGGGTCAATGAGCGAAAAACCAATACGCCCTGAAAGGGCAAAAGCTTTTAGGTTTAGTTATAATACAATAAACAGTAAGGATATGAAAAAGATTTTAGCTATCGCTTTCGCAGCGATGATGAGCCTGGGCACTATGGCGCAGACCGCCCAGCAGGTGCTCGACAAGACCGCTGCCGTTATTGGCAACAAGAAGGGTGCTACCGCCAACTTCAAGCTGTCTAGCCCTAAGTATGGCTCGGCAAGCGGTACCATCACCATCAAGGGCAACAAGTTTAATGCGCGCACACCGGAAGCCATCGTATGGTATAACGGCAAGACCCAGTGGACCTATATGAAGAAGACCAACGAGGTGAACGTGAGCAACCCTACCCAGGCCAAGCAGATGTGGATGAATCCTTATACCTTCATCCACATCTACAAGACAGGATATAAGAGCAGCCTCAAGACTGTGGGCGGCAACTATCAGGTGCATCTCGTTGCCAACAACCAGAAGCGCACCGTGGCAGAGATGTATATCACCATCAACAAGAACACCCACGTGCCATCGCAGGTAAAAATGCGCCAGGGTTCTACCTGGAGCACCATCAACATCTCCGGCTTCAAGGCAAAAGGCATTTCCAACAATTCCTTCGTCTTCAACAGCAAGGAATTCCCAGGAGCAGAAGTCATCGACCTGAGATAATGTCAAAGCTTTTGCCCTTACAGGGCGAAAGGCTTGCATCCAAACAACCCAGGGCGTTGCCCTGGGCTAGGAGCTTCTGCCCTTTCAGGGCGTGAGGAGCCAACTAACAAGCTCCCAGCATAAGGAGAATATTGCAAGCAATACGCCCTGAAAGGGCAAAAGCTCCTAGCCCAGGGTATCACCCTGGGTTAAAAATCCAATAAGAAACTACGCCCTGTAAGGGCAAAAGCTTTAAAAATATATTTAAAACCAAACTAAAATGAAAGATCTCAAACCTATCATCTCACAGTTCGACATCACCGGAACTGTAAATGAGGTAAAGCCTCTCGGTAATGGACTCATCAATGACACCTACAAGGTGACAACAGTAGAAGACGATGCACCAGACTATGTTCTCCAGCGCATCAACGACTCTATCTTCACCGATGTAGATCTCTTGCAGCATAATATCGAGGAAGTAACTACCCACATCCGCCAGCAGCTCGAAAAACAGGGCACTGACGACATCGACCGCAAGGTTCTCACCTTCGTCAAGGCGAGCAACGGCAAGACCTATGTAAAGGACGAAGACCAGCAGTACTGGCGCATTTCCGTCTTCATTCCTCGTGCCATCACCCAGGAGGCTGTCAACCCGGAAAGCTCCTATTACGCAGGAAAGACCTTCGGAGAGTTCGAGGCTCAGCTCACCGACATCACCGACCGCCTCGGCGAAACCATCCCTGATTTCCACAATATGGAACTGCGCCGCGACCAGCTCCGTCAGGCTGTCAAGGAAGACCGTGCCGGACGCGCAGAAGGCGTAAAGGATTTCATCGCAGAAATCGAGAGTTATATGGATGAGATGTGTCTCTGCCAGCGCCTCTTCCGCGAGGGCAAGTTGCAGAAGCATGTCTGCCACTGCGATACCAAGGTGAACAACATGATGTTTGATGAAGCGGGTCGCGTATTGTGCGTCATCGACCTCGATACCGTGATGCCATCACTCTTCGTGAGCGATTACGGCGATTTCCTCCGCACGGCAGCGAATACCATCGCCGAGGATTCACCGGAGTTCGAGAAGATAGATTTCCGCATGGACATCTTCGAGTCATTCACCCGCGGCTATGTGGAGTCAGCATCAGCCTTCCTTTCTCCATTGGAGATTTCCCTGCTTCCTCATGCAGCCGAGCTCTTCCCATACATGCAGGCAGTCCGCTTCCTCTGGGATTACCTCAACGGCGACCACTACTGGAAGTGCAAGTATCCTGAGCACAACCTCGTAAGAGCCCAGAACCAGTGGCATCTCTTCCTCAAGGCGAAGGAACACGAGGCTGAGATGAAAGCGTTCATCGAAAAACTCTCAAAATAATCTATAAATAAAAAATGAGTAATATTTATAAGAAATTATCTGTTGGCAACCTGATGGCAATGGCAGTAACCTTGCCTATGGTTGCCAACACAACCAACACAGCATCATCTCCCCTGCTTCCGTCCGCTCCCGATGCCCAGAAGGCAGCCCAGGCCGTGAAGGCGGGAGATGTCCAGATTCTCAGAATCAATCCTACGCTGGTGGAGATTGTCTTCGCCAACCAGCAACGTGTCGCCGTAGATTTCTACGGCGAAAGTGTTTTCCGTATCTTCGAAGATCACAACGATGGCGTGATGAGAGCGCCCGAGGCAAAGCCTGAGGCGAGCATCCTGGTGGATAATCCACGCACTGCCCTGAATCATAAACAGGTGAAGGTGGAGGAGAACGACAACTCCATCATCCTTTCTACCACCAAGGCACAGGTCATCTTCGACAAGGCTACCCAGCTCTTCAGAATCATCAACCTGGAAGACGGAAAGACCGTGGCAGAGCAAAGCGCTCCGGCACAGTTTACCCCCGAAAAGGTAACCCTCAGCCTGCGCGAACAGCCGGATGAGTATTTCTTCGGTGGTGGCGTACAGAACGGAAGATTCTCTCACAAGGGTGAGAAAATCGAAATCGTCAACACCAACAACTGGGTAGATGGCGGAGTGGCATCCCCTGCCCCATTCTATTGGTCAACCGCTGGCTACGGCTTCATGTGGTACACCTTCAAGCCAGGTCTCTACGACTTCGGTTCTACCCAAAACGGAAAGGTAGAACTCTCTCACGAATCCAGGAACTTAGACGTTTTCTTCATGGTGGGCAAGAAGCCTACCGATCTGCTCGATGGCTATTACCAGCTCACCGGCAACCCTGTACTCCTCCCTAAGTTCGGCTTCTACGAGGGCCATCTCAATGCCTACAACCGCGACTACTGGAAGGAGGCAGACAAGGGTCGAACCATGGTATTCGAGGATGGGAAGGCGTATAAGGAGAGTGCCAGCGACAAGACCGGAATCAAGGAATCACTGAATGGCGAAAAGAACAACTACCAATTCTCAGCACGTGCGGCAATCGACCGATATGTGAAGCACGACATGCCGCTGGGATGGTTCCTGCCAAACGATGGATACGGAGCCGGATATGGTCAGGAGACTACCCTGGACGGCAACATCCAGAACCTGAAGGAATTCGGTGATTACGCCCGCAAGAAGGGCGTGGAGATCGGACTCTGGACCCAGTCTGACCTGCATCCGAAAGACAGCATTGAGGCGCTCCTGCAGCGCGACATCGTGAAGGAGGTGGGAACCGCTGGCGTAAGAGTGCTCAAGACCGACGTAGCCTGGGTAGGCGACGGCTATTCCTTCGGATTGAACGGTGTGGCTGATGTGGCTCAGATCATGCCTTACTATGGCGAGAATGCCCGCCCGTTCATCATCTCGCTCGATGGATGGGCTGGTACACAGCGATACGCAGCCGTCTGGTCGGGCGACCAGACGGGCGGCGACTGGGAGTACATCCGCTTCCACATCCCTACCTTCATCGGAGCCGGACTTTCGGGTATCTCCAACATCACATGCGACAACGATGGTATCTTCGGCGGAAAGAATCCGATCGTCAACATGCGAGAGTTCGAATGGAAGGCCTTCACCGCCATGGGACTGAACATGGATGGCTGGGGCAGCAATGCCAAGTATCCTCATATCCTGGGCGAACCGGTTACTTCCGTCAACCGCTGGTATCTGAAGCTCAAGTCAGAGCTGATGCCATACATCTACACAGCTGCCCACGAGGCTGTAACCGGCAAGCCGCTGGTAAGAGCGATGTTCCTCGACGAAGCCACCCCTTATACCCTGGGCAAGGCAACACAGTATCAGTTCATGTGCGGTCCATCGTTCCTCGTGGCTCCTATCTACAAGGAAACCAAGATGGATAAGGAGGGCAACGACATCCGCAACGGCATCTACCTGCCTCAGGGCGAATGGGTGGATTACTTCAGCGGACATATATATAAAGGTGGAAGAATCATCAACGAGTTTGAGGCTCCCTACTGGAAACTGCCTGTCTTCGTGAAGCGAGGTGCCATCATCCCGATGGTAAATCCTAACAACAACGTATCGCAGATAGACAACACCCAGCGCATCTTCGAACTCTATCCATACGGCGAAACCCATTACGCCCTCTATGATGATGACGGCAAGACCGAGCTTTACCGCCTGGGCGAACACGCCACCACCCACATCACCTCTTCCCTGCAGAAGGACCGTCTCAACATACATATCTACAAGACCACGGGCCACTTCCAGGGTCAGGAGAAGAACCAGGCTACCGAACTGCGCATCAATCAGAGCCAGATGCCTAAGAAGCTGGCGGCGAAGATTGGCGGAAAGAGCGTGAAGCTGACTCGGGTGAATTCAACCGATGAACTACGCAACACCGAGAATGCATGGTTCTTCGACGAGGCTCCTCAGCTCAACCGCTTCGCCACACCGGGCAGCGACTTCGAGAAGATGGATATCCGCAAGAATCCGATGGTTTATGTGCGACTGGCGAAGACCGACATCACTGCCAACGACGTAGAGCTCCGCATGGACGGCTACCGGATGGATGATGCCGATGTGCTGCTCCACTCCACCGGTGCCCTCGCTGCCCCTCAGGTAACGATGAAGGACAGCCAGAGCCCTAACAAGGCATTCGAGCTGGTAGCTACCTGGAACAAGCAGGCCAATGCCGACTACTATGAGGTAAAGGTGGATGGCGTGATTCATTCCACCATCCGCAGCAACGAATTCACCATCGAGAACCTGAAGCCGGAAACCGATTACGAGGTGCAGGTGAGAGCCGTGAACAAGGACGGCGTTTCTGAATGGACCACCGTTCAGGCGCATACCATCAAGGACCCTCTCGATGAAGCCATCCGCAACATCACAGCCACCAACTCTACGAAGGACTGGGAAGGCCTGGAGGTTTCGAAGATGTTCGACTTCAACGAGAAGAACTTCTGGCATACCGACTACTACAAGAAGGAAGGTGTACTTCCATTCGATGTAACCCTCAACCTCAACGGCATCGCCAAGCTCGAGAAGATTCACTATCTCCCGGCTTCTGAGCGCGAGACCAACGGACAGATCCAGAAGGGCAAGTTCGCCATCAGCAACGACGGCATCAACTGGACCGAGACCGGAAGCTTCGACTGGAAGAACGAGAATGCCGTGAAGGAATACCAGTTCCAGGGCAACCCAGAGGCTCAGTACATCAGGATGACCGTAGAGGAAGCCCGAGGCGGAATGGGTTCGGGTGCCGAGATGTACGTATTCAAGGTTCCGGGCAGCAAGATGGAGAAGGCTGGCGACATCAACCACGACGGACGCATCGACGAGAACGACTTCACCTCTTACCTCAACTACTGCGGATTGCGCAGGGGCGACAAGGACTTCGAGGGCTACGTAAGCAAGGGCGATATCAACGGCAACGGTCTCATCGACGCCTACGATATCTCCGTGGTGGCTACCCAGCTCAAGAGCGGAGTAAGCAGCAAGAAGGTGCCAGCCGTAGAGGGCAGCATCAGTCTCGCAGCCGACAAGAAGATGTACAAGGCAGGCGAAACCATCACCCTCACCGTAAAGGGCAAGGGTCTCGTATCGCTCAATGCCCTGAGCTTTGCCCTGCCATACAGCGCCACCGAATACGAGTTCATCGGAGTGGATGTGAAGGATATGGGCAAGATGGAGAACCTCACCAAGGACCGTCTGCACTCAGATGGCAGCAAGGTGCTCTACCCTACCTTCGTCAACATCGGTGAGCAGCCAGCCGTAGAGGGCACCCGCGATCTCTTCACCATCAAGCTCAAGGCAAAGAAGGCATGCAAGCCAGCCTTCCAGCTCAAACAGCTGATGATGGTAGATAAATTCCTGGGCGTAAAGACCGGAAAATAGCCTCTTTTTTGTGAATAAACATTTAATTCTGTAAATTATCTAAAAATAATACCTATTATTTTGGATATTTTACAGAATTATTTGGTAGATAGAAATAAATTCATTACCTTTGCAAACGTAAAAATCAATCAAGAGATAGGAATATGAAAAAAACAGAAGCTTACAATAGATTGGTAGAGAAAGGCGTTAGACCATCAGTACAGAGACTGGCAATCCTGGACTACCTGATCAAGCACCCTACCCACCCAAACATCGAAGATGTTTACAAAGCTTTGGAGAACAAGGTACCGACCCTAAGCCGTACCACAGTGTATAACACGCTCCGCATGCTGAGTGAGGTAAATGCAGCCCAGATGATCACCATCGACGAGCATCGCGTTTGCTATGATGGCAACATCGAGCCACACGTTCACTTCTACTGCAAGAACTGCGGCAAGATCATCGACCTGTTCGATGAGCAAGCACCAAGGGTAACAGAGACCAAGGTGATAGATGGCAACATCGTGCAGGAGGAACAGCTCTACTACAAGGGCATCTGTTCAGCTTGCGCCAAGAAGATGGAGAAGAAGACGAATTAACAGGAACAGAAAGCCGAAATGATTCGTCAGACAAGAGATTTAATAGTAATAAGATAATACAATACAAGAACATTTTTAATACATTAACATTATGAAGAAGAAATTTATTTGCACCGTTTGTGGTTACATCTATGAGGGTACTGAGGCACCAGAGAAGTGCCCTATTTGCAAGGCTCCAGCCAGCAAGTTCAAGGAGATGGAAGATACAGTGGATGATGATTTGACATTCGCTACTGTACACGTTCTCGGTCAGGCATATAAGGATAGCGTCAATGAGGAGGTTATCAAGGGTTTGAAGGATCACTTTGCAGGTGAGTGTGGCGAGGTAGGTATGTATCTTGCAATGGCTCGCCAGGCAGACCGCGAGGGTTATCCTGAGATTGCAGAGGCTTACAAGCGTTATGCGTTCGAGGAGGCTGACCATGCATCTCGCTTTGCAGAGTTGCTGGGTGAGGTTTTGGGTGATACCAAGAGCAATCTCGAGGCTCGCATCGCTGCTGAGAAGGGTGCTTGCGAGGACAAGTTCCGCATTGCCAAGCTTGCCAAGGAGCAGGGTTCTGATGCTATCCACGATACTGTTCATGAGATGGCTAAGGACGAAGCTCGCCACTGTGCAGGTTTCGCAGGTCTTTACAAGAGATACTTCAAGTAAGACATTTTTTATTTTTTTTCGATACTAAGTCCTGGAGCCCGGTTCCGAATCATAGAGATTCAGAATCGGGCTTCTTCGTTTTGATGGTAGATTTGTAATCCCCCAATAAAAGCATACTCGATAGAAGTTTTTCGGGAAAAGTTTTGGAGATTAGGAGATAAAGTATTATCTTTGCCATCAGATTCAAAAACGAATAATCAAACTAAGTTATGATAGTAAGACCAAAGCGCATTTATCGCAAGCGCATACCATACGGCATGCAGAATTTTGAGGATGTCATCAAAGAGGATTGTTACTATGTGGACAAGACTCCTTTCATAGAGCAAATAGAAGAATCCAACAAGTATTTCTTCTTCATTCGCCCTCGCCGTTTCGGCAAGACACTCACCCTCTCCATGCTTGAGAATTACTATGACATCAACAAGAAAGACAAGTTTGAGGAAATCTTTGGCAAGCTTTACATCGGGCAGAATCCTACACCAGAGCATAGTACATATCTCATCATCCACCTCAATTTTGCCGAGGTGGCAGCAGGATTGGATGATTATAAGGATGGACTGGACAACCATTGTCGCCTTGTGTTCAACTTCTTTTGTGACATCTATGCACATATTCTTCCTACTGGTACCAAGGAAGGATTGCAACAGGAGCCTGATGCGGTATCCAAGTTGAGATTTCTTTGCCAGAAGTGTCAGGAGGTGGGAAAGAAGATTTATCTCTTCATCGATGAGTACGACAACTTCACCAACATGATTCTTGCCCATGAGGAGCATCTTATGAGGTATCGCAACCAGACCCACGGAGAAGGATACTTGCGCCAGTTCTTCAACACCATCAAGGGTGCGGCTGGCAATACCCTGGGCAGAGTGTTCGTCACAGGAGTAAGCCCTGTGACCATGGATGACCTGACCAGCGGATTCAACATCGGAACCAACTACTCGCTCTCACCTGACTTCAATGAGATGACGGGATTTACCGAGGAAGAAGTGAGAAAGATGCTGGATTATTACGGCAGCGTCCTGCCGTTCAATCACACCACCGATGAGCTGATCAAGGTGATGAAGCCATGGTACGACAACTATTGCTTTGCCGAGGAGAGATATGGTGAGACCACCATGTACAACTCGGTAATGGTGCTCAACTTCGTAGATAATTACATCCGAAGCGAATACCAAATCCCTAAGAAGATGGTGGAGACAAACATCCGCATCGACTATGACAAGATGCGAATGCTCATCCGCCACGACAAGGAGTTCGCCCATGACGCCAGCATCATCCAGCAGTTGGTAACCCAGGGATTCGTGACAGGTACGCTCAACGAGAACTTCCCTGCCGAACGAATCAACGACCCAGACAACTTCCTCAGCCTGCTGTTCTATTTCGGCATGGTAACGATAGACGGAACTTATGATGGTGAGACCAAGTTCATCATCCCGAATGAGGTGGTGCGTGACCAGATGTACACCTACCTGCTCGACACCTACAAGGAGAACGACTTGGTATATGATAGATATAGCAAGGGTAAACTGGAAAGCAAACTGGCTTATCATGGAGAATACAAGCCATACTTTGAGTATATTGCCGACTGCCTGAAGAAGTACTCCTCACAGCGAGACAAGCAGAAGGGAGAGGCTTTCGTGCATGGCTTCACCTTGGCGATGACGAGCCAGAACAAGTTCTATCGCCCTATCTCTGAGCTGGACAATGACGGCGGCTATGCCGACATCTTCCTCTCTCCACTCTGTGACATCTACAAGGACATGGTGGATTCATACATCATTGAGCTGAAATATTGCAAGAGCCAAACCACCGATGAGCAAGTGAAAAAGCTCTTCGAGGAGGCATCAGCTCAAATCTCCCGCTATGCGGACAGTGAGATGGTCAGAGAGGCGGTAAAGACCACAAAGCTCCACAAGCTGGTGGTTATCTACCGCGGAGCGGAAATGGTGGCTTGCGAGGAGATAAGGATATTGCTATAGAACGAACCGTTATCCGGCTGGATACCTGGCGGATAACGGTTCTTGAAAAATCGCTGGTCAGCAAATTCACAGAGTGTTCAGTATTCAGTATTCAGTTTTTTTCGCGATAGTTACCCTTTCTATGGTTATAAATTGTAAGTAGATATTTTATATTATATATTATATATAATATACTATCTATACAGAGGATGGTAACAAGAGCGAAAAAAACTGAATACTGAATACTGAACACGTTTCCCTGTAATCGGGTATTACTTTGTAATATGCTGATTTATACCGCAAACTATAGTTTTCGACACCGCAAAAACATAGAGATGTGCCTCATAAGAAATAGAGTCCGTTTTTTAACGAAGTTTCAAATCGAAAGTATTTTGCTGAAAATCGCTCCTTATCACAGGCAAAAATTTGGTAGATACAGAAATTCTTCGTATCTTTGCACCAGCAATCGAAGGAACAGCCTATCGTGCCAAAAGGCGGTCATAATAGAAGACCGGGGTGGGGCTTAAATGATGGCAGGCGCCGGTCATCTATGAAGACCCAAAAGCAGAATGCGTTCGCCATCTCGAAGTACACCGATGTGATGACCATCGAGAAGTTTGCCAAGCACATCACTTCTCACGGCAGCGTATATTCCAGAGCCGACATCAGCGCCATCCTCTACATGACAGTGGACTGCATGAGAGAGATGCTGCTCGAAGGCAAGAATTTGTTCGGAAACAATAAACAATCACGAGTTATAAATAGCATAACCCGCACAAAATAGCATTATTAGAAACATTTCAATTGCAAACTCCACATATCATTTTTTCAGCCATACATATTTATATATAGATGAAACTATTACAATTTTATCACGATTAAGTTTTATTAACGGACTCCCCCCCTATAATTCATTATTTTTCACTAAATTTGCAGCCGAATACAAAAGTATAGGTAAACAAATAAAAAGATATATAAGAACAGAGTTTAAAACTCTATTGATAATAATGTGCGGATTAAGAAGAAATAATATTCTAATCACGGCTTTCATGTTCTATGGGGCAAGCCTTGCGGCTCAAAACCACCAGGACATGCAGGATTCTGTAAGGATTTATTTCAAACAGGGAAAGATAGAACTGGTTCCTACCCTGCGCAACAACCAATCGGCACTGAACAGGATAGCAGATACGATGCGCATCACTAGCGCAGACTCTGCCTATCAATTGCGAAAGATCCTCGTAGTGGGCGGTGCCTCACCCGAGGGAAGCGTGAAATTCAACCGTTGGCTGTCTGAGAAAAGAGCAAAGGTATTGTTCGATTATCTCTCCCGCTATGGTGAATTGCCCGATTCGCTAAGAACTACCCATTACTTAGGAAGAGATTGGAATGGCCTGATCAGGCTGGTGGAAAATGATCCACAACTCCCCTACCGGAAGGAAACCCTTTCCATGCTGCGCCAGATAGCCAGCGAACAGAAAAGCGGTGCCCAGGCGGAGGAGAGTCATCTGCAGAAGATACAGAAGCTGCGAGGGGGTACACCTTATTTATATATGTACAGGAAATACTTCCCGCTGCTCCGATCATCCAAGCTGCATCTATGGTACGAGAAGGTGCATCGCTCGGAGATTCCGAAACCGGAAAATCTGAATTCGGAGATTCAGAAATCGGATACCACTGCTGCAGCGTTCATTCCACCGGCAGATACCATCATCGTCGCCCCCGACACCCAGTCCATCGCATCGCAGCGAATCCGGAAACCCTTCTATATGGACATCCGGACCAACATACTCTACGATGCGCTCCTCATTCCGAACATCGGAGTGGAGATGTATCTGGGAAAAAGATGGTCGGTGGCTGCCAACTGGATGTACGGATGGTGGAAGACCGACAGGCGACACTGGTACTGGCGAGCCTACGGCGGTGACATCGCCATCAGAAAATGGTGGGGAAAGGCAGCCGGGGAGGAACCGCTCACCGGGCATCACATCGGCATCTACGGTCAGATATTCACATACGACTTCGAAACCGGAGGCCGCGGCTACATGGGCGGAAAGCCTGGAGGCACGCTCTGGGACAAGATGAACTACATCGTGGGAGCCGAATACGGCTATTCGCTGCCCATCGCCCGAAGGCTGAACATCGACTTCACCATCGGCGCCGGCTATTGGGGCGGCATCTATCATGAGTACAAGCCCGAAGCTGACTACTACTTATGGCAATCCACCAAGGAGCGCCGCTGGATAGGTCCCACCAAGGCAGAGATTTCGCTGGTATGGCTGATAGGAAACGGCAATACCAACCGCAAGTTCTCAGGCAGGAAGAACAGAGAGAAAGGAGGCGGAAATGAGCAGGATTAGAATCTTCAGAGGATTTAGAATCTTCAGAGGATCTGGAATCATCCAAGCCCTCAGCCTGATGCTCTTTCTTCTGATACTCTCGTCGTGCGAGCACAAGGAATTCCGCTACGTCACCTCCTCGTTCCGCTCTTTGAGGGTGGAATTCAACTGGGAGCGATATGAGGATTTTCAGAAGCCGGAAGGCATGCGAGTGATCTTCTTTCCGAAGGATGGCACAGGCGAGCCGTGGATCTTCGATTTTCCGAACGGAGAAGGAAGGCAGATTGAGTTGCCCGAAAACGAGTATCGCGTCATCTGCTACAACTACGATACGAGCGGTATCTATTGGGAGAATCCCAACAGCTTCGTGGAGTATCTTGCCAAAACCCGCAGCGTACTGGCGCCCGACAGCGCCAAAGCCTGCACCACTCCCTCCTGGCTCTGCGGCGACCACATCGACAGGGTATCGCTGGAGAACATTCCAGAAGGCACGGAGAAGGTGATCACCCTGTATCCGGTGAGAATGGTGAGCCGTTACACTTACGAGGTGAATGGCATCCAGAATCTGGAAAGAGTGGCTGATATCCGTGCTAGCCTTTTGGGAATGTCGGGATCGCTGCTGATGGCGGAAGACAGATTGCCCGATGGGGTTTCGGAGAATCTCCTTTTCGGAGGCGAGACTGCCAGTAATCAGATCAAGGGCGGTTTCTACACCTTCGGTTACTGCCAGAGTATCGCCTCGTCTCAGGTGTTCAAGCTATACCTGAAGAGCAGAAATGGCAAGGTGTATGTCTTAGAGCAGGATGTTTCAGCACAGATTCACTCGGTTCCCGTAAGGGGGCATATCGGTGATGTGCATCTCATCATCAATTTCAACTTCACCGTTCCGGATAATAAGAATGACGGAGGAGGCGGAGGAGGCAACGGTGGAAATAATTCCAGCGGTGGTGCCGGCTTCGATGTAGGAGTTGATGATTGGGCGGATGTGAATGAAGACATTATATGTTAAGGGTATAACATCCGAAAATAAAGCTTTTAATCGTAAAAGATAAAGCTTGAAATAGTTAAAGATAAAGCTATAAACAGCAAAGGATAAAACTTGAAATAGTAAAAAAATAAATTTAACAACAGTAAAAGATAAAAAAAAGAACTGTAAAATTATGAAAAAGGTAATTTTTGGAACAGCATTGGCCTCTATGGCATTGCTTTCAGCATGCTCATCAGACAACGAGCTTGCAAATGTAGAAACAACAGCTAACAACGCTATCAGATTTCATGTAGTTGGTAATAAGGCGGAGACTAGAGCTACCCCGATTACACCAGATAATCTGACAACAACAGATTTCAATGTTTATGCATTCACAAAGGATGGAAAGGCATTCATGGGTACAAGCGACACAGAATTTGCTTGGAATGGCACTAATATCAAGAACAAGGACGGAAAATGGGATTATGCTAATGAATCAGACCTCCGCTATTGGCCAGAGACAATAACTCCATTGGATTTTTATGCAGTAAACCCAAGTACAGTTGATGAAAATATGAAAATGAATTTTTCGTGGGACATGACATCTTCCAAGCAAAAAATATCATACAGCACTGTTGACGAATATGGTCCTCAAAAACATCATAAAAACTATGATGTAATGTACGCCATCGCTAAGGGCCAAACGAAAGAAACGAATAGTGGTAAAGTTGCATTAACTTTTAAGCATATCCTCTCTCAGATTGCTTTTAAAGCTAAGACAAAAGAAGCAGATATGAAAGTGGAGATTAAAGGAATGAAAATCCACAATATCCAAACAGGCGGTACGTTTACATTCCCAGCAGATGCTAATACAGCAGCTACACGTGAGGGCAATTGGGCACCAAACAATATAAATGCTTTGACATACACCATAGGAATGAAAAATAAGACCACAGTAGACAATAAAGATGCAGCTACTGAGATTTTCACCGAACCAATATTGTTCGTTCCTCAGGAATTGATACCTTGGGCTACAACTCCTTCAAGTCCAATAACCAAGGAGGCTGCCGATGCCGCTAAACAGTCATATTTGGAAGTAAACTGTAAAATTTGGAAGGATGGTCATCTTATCTTCGGAACAGAAACTGAGGTTAAAGATTTGACAGACCCCGAGGGTTATAAGACTCTCTACGTACCATTCGGCACAAGCTGGGAGCCAGGCAAGCGCCACATCTACACCCTCATTTTCGGCGGTGGTTATGATGATCAGGGTAATCAGTTCTTGATGCCAATCAACTTCGAGGCAACTGTAGAAGATTGGAAAGACGTTACAAGTAGCAACATTGATATGTAATATCAAACATACCCCAAAAACAATATAAAGCGATGCTTGCAGATTTTTGCAAGCATCGTTTTTTATTATCCCTTTTCCCCGCCATTCCAACCCCATGTGGTGGGGTTCACAAAATGAAGGTCACCACCCAGCCCGTCCCCTTACGCCCTGAAAGGGCAGAAGCTCCTAGCCCAGGGCAACGCCCTGGGTTATTACAGACACAAACTTGTCGCCCTGAAAGGGCAAAAGCTTTAAAATACTGGGCAATGTACAAAGCTTTTGCCCTTACAGGGCGCCTTACTGATTGCCATTATATCCAGGGCGATGCCCTGGGCTAGGAGCTTCTGCCCTTTCAGGGCGTGTTGGGCTTACCTGATAGCTTCTGTCCTTTACCTTTCCCTTCGGCCGGTGACCGTTGGTTCAGGGCGTATTGGGTTATTTCAACCGTACAGGTCGAACTTTTTTCTCTCAAATTCCTTATTCTTCCCTTATTATCCAATCACAGATGGTTCGCTGAGTGCTATCGTAATTAACACCAATCTTAAACAGGCGCTTGCCATCGGCAGAATACGGAATCAGATATCCCTTTTCATCTATCTGCCTGATAGCTTCCTCGGCAGAGCCATCATACTTCAACTCGAATACAAATACGGCATCCGGCATATACACTACGGCATCAGCCCTGCCTATCGCACTATCCTCTTCTACCCTCATGTGGGCACCCATCAAATTGAAGATAAGATAGAAAACCGTCTGGAAATCACGTTCACTCTTGTTGCTCAAACGATTGGAGATGCTGGCGAGATAAGCCTTCAGGCGCACCATAGCCCCCTCTACGTCTGCATCATAGAGCTTTTCCAGGAAATCACCTACCAGACTGTTATTATCCAGAGATATTGGCGAAAGATAGTTAGGCGCAAGACTCTTGAGCATACCTATTTTCACCTCTCTGTTAGGATATTCCAAGGTATAGCGATGCAACATCGGGTTATACTTCTTGATGGTGAGATAACCGCTCTGATAGAGCAGCGGAAGCGCTGATGTCATCATTTCCGGAGAAACATCAAAGTCATCCACGTCACAAGATTTCTTTTCAATATCCATCACATTGACGTGATATTTCTGCAGCGTCTTGATAAGATAAGTTGGTGTGCCTGAGCCAAACCAGTAAGGGGCTATCTTGCGTGCATTCAGCGCCTTCACCAGGCTGAACGGATTGAAGACATCCTCTGATTTCTCGCTGAAATGATAACCGTCGTAGAATCTTGTCAGCTCTGCCAGGCATTCCTCATACGTCATGCCCAGATCTTCTCCCAAAGCCTCTATATCCGGTTTCATCTGCGTGGTAAGTTCCTTCTTGCTGATACCACAGATTGCAGAATACTGGTCGAACATACTGATGTTATCGAGGTTGTTGAGTTCGCTGAAGATGCTGAGCTGCGAGAACTTGGTGATGCCCGTGATAAAGGTGAACTCCAGGTATGGGTCGAGCTTTTTCAGAGGACTGTAGAAGTTCTGCATGATGCGGCGGAGCGGCTGCAGATTCTCCTTTTCATGCACCACATCCAGCAGAGGAGCATCATATTCATCGATGATAACAACCACCTTTTCGCCCGTCTGCTCGTAAGCCCGCTTCACGATACCATCCAGCCTCTCGTTAGGATAAATTTCTCCTTCTCCTTTACCATAAAGTTTCTCGTAAGGCAAAAGCTGTAGATTCAAATAACTGTTCAAGGCATCAGCATCAAAGTGCTTGGCACCACTCAAGTCGAAATGGAGCACAGGGTGTTTCACCCAATCCTTTTCATAATCAGCAATGGCCAATCCCTCAAAAAGTTCTTTTCTTCCCTCGAAATAAGCCTGGAGAGTAGAGGCAAAGAGCGACTTGCCGAATCGCCTTGGACGACTCAGAAAGACGTACTTCATTTTTTTCTCTCGAAAATCCACGATGTATTGGGTCTTATCTACATAGAGATAATTCTCCTCTCTGATATTTGAGAATGTCTGTATTCCTACAGGATAGAAATTTACTATTTTTGCCATATTCCTACATGCTTTACGTTTTGCGCTGCTAAGTTACGAAGAAATTCCGAATTTACCAAACACAATTTCAAATATTTTTAGCACAGGGATAATCGTTTGGGCTATTTGGGTCGAAACGTCTCACCCCCGTACCCCACCACATGAAAAAAAATTGGTGGGGTTCATAAAATGAAGGGCACCAGATTTTCATGCCTTTCGGTTTTAATCCCCAAATAAAAGGAAGCATACTCCCCCTTGCTGCGGATTGCAAATCCGCAGAACCGAACCTAAAGCGGAATAAAACGAAAAAGCGACACCTGCAAAAGCAAGTGTCGCTCGCCAATTGAGTAATTGACCAAAATAAAATTCCGCAAAATTTTCTGGCCAATTCCCCCTAAAAAACTTATCCGAAGTTATCGTACATGATGCTCTCAGGATCAACTCCGAGAGAATCCAGATAATCTGTAACGGTCTTGATCAGCATTGGAGGTCCGCAGAGATAGTACTCACAATCCTCTGGTGCCTCGTGATCCTTCAAGTAGGTGTCACGGATGCAGTTAACTGCAAAGCCCTCGTAGTACTTCACGCCCTGAGCATCTGCCACTGGGTCCTTGCGGTCGAGTG